>Ga0105240_10001093_pt1 | contig 47879 bp, 49 predicted proteins | sample KBSC54metaG_FD_80426 | JGI IMG/M metagenome (GOLD analysis project Ga0105240, IMG submission 80426) | Corn rhizosphere microbial communities from Kellogg Biological Station, Michigan, USA - KBS C5-4 metaG | ecosystem: Host-associated > Plants > Roots > Rhizosphere > Soil | place: Michigan, USA... | reverse complement strand
CAAACAGTATTCCCTATACCAAATCCGGCACGTTGCAAAAAGCTTTTGCAGACGCGATGGCCGACGCGATGCTTGACCGCCGCCGCCCGGTGACGGTTTTATTGTCGCCCGCCTGTGCTTCATTCGACCAGTTTAAAAATTTCGAGGACCGCGGCGAACAGTTTGTGGCAATGGCACAAAATTACACGGGGATTCAAATATGATGATCGCATCGCGCGCAGATAATACCTGGCTCGGCCGCTGGTGGTTTAGTGTCGATCGCTGGCTGCTCGGCGGCATTGGCGCGCTCATCATCATGGGAATTTTTCTGGTCGCCGCCGCCAGCCCACCGGTGGCCATGCGCATCGGCGTGCCGCCATTTCACTTCATTTACAATCACCTAGTGGTACAATGCATCGGTCTAGTCTTGATGATCTTCATCTCCACGCTGGCGCCAAAGCAAATCCGCTTGCTGGCGCTGCTTACCACCTTTGTCATTATTTGTTTGCTCATGATGGTGCCCTTTATCGGTGAAGAGATTAAAGGCGCGCGGCGCTGGATTCATTTGCCCGGTTTTTCGCTGCAGCCGTCGGAGTTTATTAAACCTTCCATCGCCATCGTCACGGCCTGGCTGTTTTCGCGCGCGTTAGAGGTGCCCGGTTTCCCCGGACGCGTTATGGGCATCGTACTGTATTTCTTTACACTGGCGCTACTCCTCGCCCAACCCGATTTGGGCATGAGCTTCGTCGTTACAGCCATTGTGGGCACACAATTTTTTATGACAGGCGTCCCCTATTGGCTTATGGCGCTCGTCATTGTCCTACTGATCTGCGGCGTGATCGGCGCATATTTTGTTTTTCCGCACGTCACCGACCGCGTGAATAAATTTCTGTCGCCTGAAACCGAGGAAAGTTATCAGATCGACCGTTCGCTCGAAGCTTTCCGTCATGGCGGTTTGTTTGGCACCGGCCCAGGGCAAGGCCAAGTGAAATTCCACATCCCAGACGCACATGCCGATTTCGTTTTTTCCGTCGCGGGCGAAGAACTCGGACTAATGTGGACGCTGGCAATCATCAGTGTTTTTATTTTTATCCTCGGGCGCGGATTCTGGCAGGCACTCAATACGCGTGATCTGTTCACCGCCATGGCATTGTCCGGCCTACTGACGCAATTCGGTCTGCAGGCCATGATTCATATGGCCTCCACCCTTGCCATCATTCCGACCAAGGGTATGACACTCCCATTTTTATCCTACGGCGGTTCGTCATCACTTGCGCTATGTTATGGTATGGGCATGATGCTGGCGCTAACACGACGCGGCAATACGCGGGAACAAAGATGAGCGCACAACCCCTCATCTGGCTTGCCACGGGCGGCACGGGCGGCCATGTTTTCCCGGCTGAAGCCCTAGCCGAAGTTTTGATGCCGCGCGGTTACCGCGTAGCCTTTTTAGTCGATGCGCGCGTGCAATCCATCCGTGAACGCTTTCCACATGTTACGACGCATATCTTGCCATCGGCATCGCCTTCACGATCCGGCATCAGCGCAAAATTATCCGCCGGGTGGGAATTGCTGCGCGGCACCGCTCAAGCTTTAAAATTGATCCATATGGAAAAACCAAAAGCCGTTGTATCGTTCGGCTGTTACGCCAGCGTCCCCACGACCCTCGCCGCCATCATCGCACGTGTGCCGTTGATTTTGCATGAACAAAATGCGGTGTTAGGCCGCGCCCACCGGTTGGTTTTGTGTCAGGCCGCCCGGCTGGCGTTATCGTTTCCACGTACGCTGCATGCCGATATGCGCGAATGTAATCGTCTGATCCATACTGGCAATCCCGTGCGAGCGGGCATCTGCACGGTGCGTGATTTGCCTTACCATCCGCCGCGCGCGGACGGGCCCTTTACCCTACTTATTACTGGCGGCAGCCAGGGCGCAAAGATTTTCAGCGATGTTATTCCGGCTGCACTAGCGCTATTGCCGTCCGAAATCCGCAATCGTCTTGAAGTCATCCAGCAATGCCGCGCGGAAGATTTAGAACAGGCACGCGATATCTACCGCCGCGCAGGTATTAATGCCGTGCTGGCGCCTTTTTTCACCGACATGCCGCAACGCCTTGCCACCGCACATTTAATTATCGCGCGGGCGGGCGCATCCACCTGCGCCGAGCTTACCACTGTTGGCCGTCCAAGCTTACTCGTGCCGTTGCCCGGCGCAGTGGACGCGGACCAAGCCAACAATGCAAATTATCTGGTGGATGCAGGCGCTGCCTGGCTTTTGCCGCAATCAACCTTGACCGCCGAACACCTCGCCCACCGCCTGCATGAAATCATCCAATCACCTGAACAATTATCCCATGCCGCAGCAGCAGCCCATAAACTTGGCAAACCCGATGCCGCAGAACTTCTGGCTGAGGTTGTGGCGGAATTCGCCTGGCCCTTAGAAAAGGCATCCAGATCTTAAAATACTCTATACAAAAAATAAAAAAGCCCGGGGTAACTATAATTTTCTTCACATATAAAATTATAATTCCCCATCGCACTAAAAAGCGTCACCCATGATGTATCGTTTGGTGGTGTCGTTACACCTTGAAGTTTATTAATAGCGTTGCATACGGGTCTATAATCCGTAGTTGGATATCCGCAGTTGGTTTGAAGATATGAATTATTTCCAAATTCCGTAACTAAAATTTTAATTGGCCCCGCACAACTGCCCGTGCCGTCCATATAAGCCCAACGACCCGGCGTATAAATTGGCCCGCCCCCACACAGATCGCCATGAAAGCTTTGCCCTGGAATGGACTGGATATATCTCCCACTAATTAAGGCATTTCCTAAAGCACTCCCGTTAAGGGTACAGTTTATTGCGCCGGGGTAACTTTGAATACCACCATTATCCAGGGACAAAACACGTATTGCATTCGAAATTTGCTCCGCCTGTGCAATCATTGTGTTAGCCTGAGCGGTTACTGAAGTATTTGAAAAAGCACCGCCACCATACCAAATTCCTATCAGGGCCACGACCGCAACCAATGCAATGGAGATAATCGTAATGATAAGATTAGACATTTAAAATACGCGGTAAACGAAATAGAACAGGCCTGGGAAACTGTAATTTTCCTCACATATAAAGGTGTATTTTCCAAGTGTGCTTAGAAGCACGTTCCATGATGTGTTATTCGGTATAGTGGTCACACCCTGTACTTTATTGATTGCGTTACATACTTGCCGATAATCCGTCGTCGGAAAGCCGCAACCGGTTTGAAGAAGTGTATTATTCCCAAAGGCCGCAACCAGGATTTTAAAAGGGGCCATGTTACAATCTCCATCTCCTTCTGAAATGGTCCACGTACCAGGTGCCATGGGTGTATTGTTACATATTGAACTATGAAAATCCTGCCCAGGAATGGATTGCAAATACTTACCATTGATCAAAGCTGTCCCCAGAGGACCACTATTAAGACGACATTGATTGCCTCGGCTGCCTGCCAGATCTTGAGCGCCCCCATTATCGGACGACCAAAGGCGTATAGCATTCGCGATCTGATCCGCCTGGACAATCATCGTATTGGCCTGGGCGTTTGCGGAACTATTTGTAAAAGCACTCCCGCCATACCAAATCCCCATGATTGCTATAATAGCCGCCAAGGCGATGGAGATAATGGTGATGACCAAGTTAGACATTTGGCATTTGTCTCCAATTCCAAAGCCCGTCATGGGCAACAAGATTGCAGAAGATACTGAATCTATCAGACCTTCGCAAGTTTAAAGATTTTTCTCAAATTTTACTTGGTTTGCCGGATTAACCAACGCTATAGTAACTTCATGCATCGTCTTCCCTGGCCCGTGGGCACCCTACATTTCATCGGCATCGGCGGCATCGGCATGAGCGGGATTGCTGAACTCATGCATCATCTGGGCCATAGCGTACAGGGCTCGGATTTATCAGATGGTTATAACCTGGTACGATTGCGCAAACTGGGCATTACCTGCCACGTCGGCCACCAGGCAGAAAATATTGATCATGCCAAAGTCGTGGTGATTTCATCCGCAGTTAAAGAATCCAATCCGGAATTGATTGCCGCGCGTGCCGCGCATATCCCCATCGTGCGCCGCGCGGAAATGCTGGCGGAATTGATGCGCTATAAATGGTCGGTTGCGGTCGCAGGTACGCACGGTAAAACCACGACGACATCGTTAGTCAGCACCCTGCTCCACGGCGCTGGCTTTGAACCCACCGTGGTGAATGGCGGCATTATCAACGCCATTGGCACCAATACGCGCATGGGCGCAGGCGAATGGATGGTGGTGGAAAGCGATGAAAGTGATGGCAGTTTTCTGCGCCTACCCGCCACAATCGGCATCATCACCAATATCGATCCCGAACATATGGAACATTACGGCGATTTCGACGCTGTGCGCGCGGCTTACCGCACCTTTGTTTTAAACCTGCCCTTTTACGGCTTTGCGGTATGTTGCATTGATCACCCCGAAGTCCGCCCGCTGTGCGAACAGATCAAAGAACGCCGCATTATCACCTATGGTTTTTCTGATGATGCGATGGTGCAATGTTTTGATCCCCGCACGGACGGCATGAAGCAATATTTTTCCATTGCGCTGCCGGACGGTTTACGCATTAAAGATTTGGAATTGCCTATGGTTGGGCGGCATAATATTTTGAATGCGACGGCGGCGATTACGGTGGCGCATGAACTGGGCGCGAATGAAGATCAAATCCGTAAAACCCTGGCAACCTTTGCGGGCGTGAAGCGCCGCTTTACCAAAACCGGCGAAGCGGGCGGTATTACGGTGATTGACGATTACGGCCACCACCCAGTTGAAATCGCCGCAGTTCTGCAAGCTGCGCGCCAGGCGGCTGGCAATCATAAAGTCATCGCCGTCATTCAGCCACACCGCTATACGCGATTACACGATTTGATGAACGAATTCGCCGCCTGTGTCGGCGATGCCAACGCCGTCATTGTCTCCGATGTTTACGCCGCGGGTGAAACGCCGATCACCGGCGCGGACCGCGATCACCTGATCGCCGCCATGTGCGCAGCAGGCCACGGCGATGTCATCGCGCTGCCCGCCCCCGAAAACCTCGCCGAAATCATTTCACAAAAAGCCAGCGCCGGAGATTATGTAATCTGCCTCGGCGCAGGTTCAGTTACGGCGTGGGCAGCGGAATTGCCGGAACAGTTGCAGAAGTTAAAACAAAAAGCGGCTTAAATAACCATCAGGGCTCTCTGACAGATTTTGGAGCCCTTGACTGATGAGCGGCCAATTTTTTCAGGCTTTGCATGACTTTTTTGGGCAGTCCCATATGGAATCCTATCGAAGAGCCTAAGTACACACTTGCCGCCAGGAAAAGGCGGCCGGGAGACAAACAATTTCCTGAAAATAGAGTTGGTTGCGGATCATGTGTGGCAGACTGCGCATCGCTTAATAACCAGGTCGTAATAGCCGTTGAGATAATAACATGACTTATAATCAAGGTTCCCCATAGGGATTTGTTTGCTTCATTCTGCTTCATCGCTGGCCTCCAATTGGAGTTATGAAATAGGCTGAGGTTACATTTCCAATCTTTATCAGGTCAAGAAAAAATTTACTTTCTTGGGCCATAGGTTTAAATAGCCTAATGAATCCCACCGAAACCCTGCTCTCCCGCCTGCCCGCAGTGCGCGGTCGTTTGCGCGCGAATGCGGCGCTTGCAGGCCAGACTTGGTTCCGCGTGGGCGGGGCAGCGGAAGTGTTATTCAAACCTGCCGATGAAACAGACTTGGCGGAATTTCTGATGCAATGTCCCGCTGATATTCCGGTGCAGGTCATCGGCGCGTCATCCAACCTCATTATCCGCGATGGCGGCTTGCCGGGCGTGACGATTAAATTGGGCGGTAAGTTTGCTGAAATAAAAATTGCTAACAATCAAATTACTGCAGGCGCGGCGGCGCTCGATACTACTATCGCGCAACATGCAGCAGACGCGACATTGACCGGGTTGGAATTTTTATCCGGCATTCCCGGCACCATCGGCGGCGCGCTGCGCATGAATGCCGGCGCTTACGGCAAAGAAATTAAAGATATTCTTCACAGCGCCACCGCCATCGACCGCGCGGGAAAAATTCATACCATAACTGCTGTGGAATTAAATTTAACTTACCGGCATTGCGGCGCGCCGCCGGATTGGATTTTTACTAGCGCGACTTTTAACGCCGCGCCGGGCGATATAACTGAAATTCAAAATCGCATGACGGAAATAAAATCCAAGCGCGAAAAAACCCAGCCTGTGCGCTCGCGCACCGGCGGATCCACTTTTGCAAATCCAGATGGTCATAAAGCCTGGCAATTGATTGACGCCGCGGGCTGTCGCGGCATGCGCATCGGGGCCGCGCAAGTTTCCGAACTGCATTGCAATTTCTTGCTCAACACCGGCGATGCCACGGCGGCGGATTTGGAAAACCTGGGGGAACAGGTCCGCGCCCGCGTTCTGGAAAACAGCGGTATTGAACTGCGCTGGGAAATTCAGCGGATTGGCGTGCCAGCGGCAAATCAGATAAAATCCGCAGCGTAATGGCCCGAAAACCTGCCCCCCGCCGCCGCACCAAGACCGCCGAAACGACCGGCTGGCCGGTTTGGCTGATTGCCGTCATCGGTTTCAGTGTGGTGTTTTTTGGTATGACGGGTTGGTACCTATATCGCACCGCACCCGCCTGGACGGCCGGCATTCAAAACAGCGCAATTGATATCAGTAAACATGCCGGTTTGCGCGTGACCGATATTTATATCCAAGGCCGCAAAGATTTACCCAACGACCAATTATTAGCCAAAGTGAATGTGGAACGGGGCACGCCGTTATTGGCGGTGGATACGCATGCGGTCGTCACGCGCCTAATGGAACTGCCGCCCGTGCATAAAGCGCGCGTGGAACGCCTGTGGCCCGACCGTTTGCTCGTGCAGATTCAAGAACGCCAGCCCATTGCCCTGTGGCAAAAAGACGGCAAACTTTCGCCCATCGATAGTGACGGCGTGGTGCTGACCTATCAGCATGCGGATACTTTGCCCGATTTGCCGATTGTGATTGGTGATAATGCGCCAAAACTGTCGGATGAATTATTCTCCGCGATCGAACATTATCCCGAATTAAAATCACAATTGCGCGCAGCGACCTATGTATCCAACCGCCGGTGGGATTTATATCTGAAATCCGGCATGCAGATTAAACTGCCTGAGGGCGATGTCCGCGCAGGCTTGAAACGTCTGATGCATTTTGCCGATGATCATTTGATTTTCGCCAAACCCATTGCAGTGGTGGATCTTCGCCTAGACGACCGCGTGGTGATTAAACCCATGCCCGCAGCGGCACCCAGCGAAGCAAAAGTACCGGTATCAAAACCGCAGATCTAATTACACCCATTCCGTCGTGTCGATATTCGGTTGATCGTCTTGTGCGCCTTCTTCAGCATCTGGATGCAATTTGCCGCCCGATTTTAAAATCGCGGCGTTCAATTCATCCTGGCGGCACAGGCCTAACAACACTGGATGGCGCGGGCGCAGGTTGGTATAATTCGGATGGGTGCGGTTTTTCAAAGATGCAATCGTGTTTTTCGTTGTGCCGATCAGACGAATGATTTGCGCATCCTTTAATTCCGGATGGGTTTTGATGATCCATAAAATGCCGTCGGGTTTATCGGCGCGGTGCGCGACCGAAACATAACGCGGCCCCTTCGAACGGATCACCGGTTCAGGCAAGTCAGTTTGCAGCAGCGTCAGGCGCGCATTCGGATCTGCAGCGGCGCGGTCCAAATCTTCCTGCGTGATGTAACCGTCCGTGATCGGATTGCGCACGGGTACTTTGATATCACCGTCGGCGATGGCCTCAACCTTTACTTTATGCAGGCCGGTGAAATCGCCGATCTGTTCAAAAGTCAAAGTCGTGTTATCCACCAGCCAGGCCGCCGTGGACATGGGCATTAAAATGGTGCGGTTATGCGCGGCAGGCTGGGCCATAATGTGTCTCCTAAAGGCGAGTTTTTCCGCTGGCCGCCGCCCTTTCGGACGGCCCCCGCAGACTAACCAAATTGCGTGGAATAAACATTTTTAGCAAATCCAGAACTGAAAAGCAACCCAAATTTATGGTGTAAATGGTGATGGACCAACAGCAGGCCTGATGACTTGCCCATCTGGCTGCATTTTATAATGGGTCACTTGTGCTCCATCGGGCGAAACCCGGATGAAACCAGCGTCCTTTCCATAACGCCAAAAGGTTGTCAGGCCACCGCCCCTGTCCGCTTCGATCACACCTGTATCAAGGCCGATACGATACGGCATGATATCAGGAACGATAACTTCTCCAAATCCAAGGTTTGATGTTTTTTCACTAATGCGATGACCATGAACGATGATTTTCGCACCTGGAGCCATTCCTTCCCAAGGAACGGCTCTTTTATAATCCATCATCAAACTATCTATAGCAAAAACTGTTGCATACATTCCAGAAAATACATCCATATCCGATGACCACCGCATTCCACTATCTTGTTTAACTGCATCAAACATCTTCGTTGATTTGGCTAAAAATGCCTCCCAACTAAAGCCACCCGGATAATATATATCGCGGCATCCGGAATTATTAAAAATTCCAGAATGGGTAAATGCATATTCGCCAACTTGGGTGGATAAGTTTAAAGAGACAAGAAAATCTTTATGTGCTTGGTATTTAGGTTTTTTCATTAAGTCTTGCCATGACTCTGCCGCTTCTTTTGCTTGTGCTAGCCATATTTTGCCTGCCTCTCCAAAAACGTTGCCGCTGAAATCTGTCCTTGGTTTGGTTAGAAAGTCTTGCCCAAGGTAATTTTGCAATGTTTCGAAAAATCCACCTTTTAAAATCCACTTTTCTATCGCAAATTTTTCAGTCATCATGCCATCCATAATCGCCATGGCATACAAATCGTGGTTACCCGCAAGAGCGTTTAATTCTATCTTAGAACCTTCAATTTCCTTACGGAACTGCAACAGTCGATCAATCACTCCGATACTATCCGGACCGCGATCTACATAGTCTCCAAGCGTAACAACTTTTATCTCTGTGCTACTTGGAAGACTTTTTGCCGAACTCTCAATTTGAGCCAACGTCGTGTTCAAGGCTGCAGAATAGCCGTGAATATCCCCGATCGCGAAAAGACAGGTATTTTCAGGTATGTTTGCAGTATGCCATTGTGTCATCTGTAAAATATATCATAGACAATATCTAAAATAACAGAAATTTTTTAATTTCAGCCCGCCGTCAAGACAATTTTGCCGATATGCTGGCGGGATTCCAGGATGCGGTGTGCAACGGGCGCTTCGGATAGTTTCAACTGCTGGTACGTCACGGGTTTCATTTTCCCGCTGGCAAACAGTGGCCAAACATGCTCACGCACGGCGCTCGAGATCTCCGCTTTTTCTTTGAGTGGGCGGGATCGCAACGTCGTGCCCATTACATGCAGCCGCTTTTGCATCAAGCTCGTCAGACGCAATTGCGTATAGGGCCCCTCGGGACAGGCGATCACCACCATGCGCCCGCCAGTGGCGAGTAATTCTAAATTCCGCTCCGTCGTCGCGCCGCCGATCATATCCAAAATCACCTGCACGCCGATGCCGTGGGTATGCGCGATGACCTTAGACACAAAATCATCATGCGCGTAATTGATCGCCAGATCCGCGCCCAGCGCCGCGCAAAAATGTTGTTTTTCCGCGCTGCTGACCGTTGTGATCACATGGGCGCCGAGTGCGCGCGCCAATTGAATGGCGAAAGTTCCCACACCCGATGCGCCGGCGTGGATCAATATCCACTCATCGGCGTGCAGTTTTGCCGCCATCACCAGATTGCTATAGGCGGTAAAGGCGGCCTCAGGCAGGCCCGCAGCATCCGTCATGCTGACGCCTTCGGGAATGGGAAGGCACAGCGCGGCCTCCGCCACTGCATATTCCGCGTAACCGCCGCCAGACAAAAGCGCGCAAACCGTATCGCCGATTTTCCAAGTCGTCACGCCATCGCCTACCGCGGCGATTTCCCCCGAAACCTCTAGGCCCAAAATATCGCTGGCACCCGCGGGTGGCGGATATTTTCCCGCGCGCTGTAGCAAATCCGCACGGTTTACGCCTGATGCGGTGACGCGAATTAACACCTGTCCTGCGTGCGGCTGGGGCACCGGCGCTTGCGTTAAATGCATTTTATCCGCATTGCCCGGTTCGCGCAAAGTGATCTGGTGCATGGTGGCTGGTAATTCCATTCTTGTGATAATAATCGACTATTCGAACAAAACAATTACTTTATGAGCAGGTATAAAAATTGACTTCGGCACAAAAAATAGCTATGGGAGTAAGGGTCGAATTAACAATTTATGGAGTATTCAATGTCAGGCGGTCCACGTAGAAGATCTTCCATTTTAGCAATAAGCGCATCTGCGTATTTCACTATCATCAATGCCAAAAGGAAAGCAGCAAACTATACTGTTAAAAAAAGAACTTGGGCAGCAGAGCGAGCAAAGAGTTCAATAGGTTTTAACGGACCAGCTCTTAACAACAGCTGATATCAGTATCTCCGGCCAAGCTGCGCCACATCTGCAAAGCTTGCATGGTTTCGCGCACATCATGTACGCGCAAAATATTCGCGCCGTGCGAGACGGCGAACAGTGCGCCCGCCAGCGAACCTGCTAGGCGGTCTTTGGGATTCTTCTCGCCCGTGATTTCACCAATCATACGCTTGCGTGACAGACCGGCCAAAATCGGCGCGCGCAGTTTTTGCAATTCGGTCAGATTTTGCAGCAACGCGATATTATGCGCCGTTGTTTTGCCAAATCCGATTCCAGGATCAATACAGATTTTATCATGCGATAATCCGGCAGTTTCGCATGCATTCATGCGCGCTGCCAGATCATCGCACACTTCGCGCACCACATCATCGTAATGCGGATCATTTTGCATCGACTCTGGCGTTCCGCGCATATGGCATAGCACGACAGGTAATTGATGTTCCGCCGCAAATACGATTGCGCCATCGTCATGCGCTAGTGCGGAAATATCATTAATAATTTCTGCACCTGCGCGCACAGCTGCCGCCATCACCGCTACGCGCCGCGTATCAATTGAAATCTTCGTGCCGTGCTTTTTCGCCAACGGCGCAATGGCGGTAATCACAGGCACAACCCGTTCAATTTCTTCATCTAGGCCGGGTTGAGTGGCATTTGGCCGCGTGCTTTCGCCACCCACATCCAAAATTTTTGCACCTGCAAAGCACATATCTTCAGCGCGATTAAGTGCGCTTTCCACCGTTACAATGTCGCCGCCATCGGAAAAACTGTCAGGCGTGACGTTGATAATGCCCATGATAATGGGTGAGGATAAATCGAAACCCGCCCAATGCATTACCACTGTTCAGCGCTCAATCGGATCCCTGAATCCGGCAAGACTGCTTTCAATTCTGCGGTCGTTTTACTCAAAATAGGATGTTGCCATTCAGGCGCAATGTCACACAGCGGATAAATGACAAAAGCGCGTTCATGCATATGTGGGTGCGGCAATTGCGGCAAAGAAGATTGCACCACATCATCCCAGGCAATGATATCTAAGTCCATCACGCGCGCGGCATTTTTTTCAATCCGAATGCGCCCCATCACGGTTTCAATATTCAGGCAATGTTGCAAAGCAGCCTCCGGCATACCGGTAAATTCCACCTGAATAACGGTATTGATAAAATCCGGCTGATCTGATTTCGGCACGGGCGCCGTAGCGTATAATGGCGCCCGTGCGATAATTTCAAATCCCTGCTGCGACAGTTTTTGCACCGCCGCGCGGATATTTTCAGCGGGTCCGCCCTCGACCGATGGTAAATTGCTGCCTAGTGCGACGAGTTTCATCAGGGTTCCAAACGTCGTTGATACAATTGTAAGATAATAACAGCCAAGATTAACGCCGACAGCCACCAACCCTGCCAGATACCGATGGAGAAAGCGCCGATAACAACGGCCACACTCCATATCGCCAGCGCAGGGGGCTGTAATGTGCGATCCAGTTTTGACGTTTGATGGAGCAGCCATAACCACAAAACCGTCATTAAGACCGCCCCCACCGCGCCCAATTCCAGCCAGATATGCAAAAACCAGTTATGCGGATGGCTGGGAATAATCGGCTCCGACGGCGGTAAGTATTTTGACGTCTCGCCCATATTCGGAATGGCGCGTGAACTGTCAAATCCCCAACCCAAAATGGGTTTTTCCAAAATGCGTTTCCCTGTGAATTTCCAAATCTCCGTGCGCTGTCCAAAGGATCCATTCACGTGATGCGCTGATTTTTCCAGAATATCCTGCGCAACTTGTGCGACCGGCACGGCGACAATTATCCCTGTAATCAAAACAACAGCAAAACCGATACGCATCATGCGCGGCCAAAATATAGCGCCAATATAAACGATTGTGCCCAATGCAAAGGCCAGCCGTCCAGCGGCCGTGACGGAGAAAAACATAATCAGGCCAACTAAAAACCACAGAGCCAGCGCCGGAATACGCCAACCGCGGCGCCAGCAATCATAAAATACCGGCCCTAGAAACAACAACGTACAAAAACAGGCGCGGTCGATGGTGGCAAGATTGATATCCGCATATTTAGCGACGGGCAAAATCGCGTGCTGTAGAGGCAGGCCGAAACATAAATCCAATGCCAGGCATAATAATGCCAAGAGATAGAACGCCAGAAACCATTTTAAGATTTTATCCGCCGTTTCAGATCCGACCGCATACGCGCCAGCAGGCGCCTGCAAAGCAATCCAGGCTAGCAACAATACAATCAATAAATCATACATGCCACGCGCCATATTCGGCGACCATTGCAAGGAGACCGCGGCATCAATCAGCATTGCCGCGAATAATAATAGTGTGACGCGATTGGGCGCGACGAAGGCGCCGGTTTCATCACGGCAGATAAAGATCCACAAAAATCCCATGCCCGTGATGACATAACCCATTGCGGCGGCGTGAATATTCATAATGATCACTGTTGCAGCGATCATGCCCATCAACCAGCGCTGGGATAATGTATTAATCACGACCAGTCTCCAGTTTCGATTTCAAATAACTGAGCAGCGGAAACAAACCCGCCATCAGCGCGATGAGGAAGCCCCAGAGGCCTTCGCGGTGGCCCTGGCGGCTGACGTAACATTTGTAGAAACGCATAAAAAACCGCCCAATGTTGCGGCCCAGGGATTCTTGATCCCCTTTCGGCAAACGACCTGCGCGGATATCTGCGGCGCGCGCATCGGTATAACGGTTTAAGCGCGCGATCATGTCTGCCACGGTATCATCCACTTTATGATGCAGCGGTGTTTTCAGCATCTCACCGCGCGTACCGGTAAAACGCACCACCGGATGGACGCTTTGCGGGCCCCAGGTTTTGACCCCTTTACGGAATAGGCGCGCCACTGCGCTGGTGCCGAAACTCGCGCCCCAACCGTGACGCACCAGATGATTACCGATGTAATTATCCACTGGTATTAAATGATAATCGGCTTTTGAATTTTGAATCGTATTTTTGATCTCCTCTGCCAAAATCGCACTCACGCCTTCATCCGCATCCACTTCAAAACACCAGGAAAATTGTGCGGCGTCGATGGCCGCCATACGCCGGTCACCTTCTATGAGAAAATTGCCCTCGATCACGCGCGCGCCATGCTCCAATGCCACCATGCGCGAACCATCCGTGCAGCGGTCCAGCACCACAATGATTTCATCTGCGAATTTCAATTCGGGCAAACGTTCTGCCAGGCGCACTTCCTCATTCCGCACGCATATGAGGGCGGATAATTCCGTCATGCCGCCTGCCCCAGGCTTTGCATTTTATGCCAAAGGCTTTGAGCCGATTGCAAAACACGTTTTATCGGTAGGGATTCCATCAACGTTTTCGTCGAGCGGTGATCGTAATCGGGTGCACTAGTGAGTTCAGCAAAAGTTTTATCCGTGCGTACATAATGCGTATGCTCGCCCCATGGACCATAAATCTCGGGATGCGACGGCCCGAACAGGCCGAGCGTGGGCACACCCACTGCCGCCGCAGTATGCATCAAACCGCTGTCATTGCCGATAAAAAATTTACAGCGCGCGATGGCGGCAGCGGCGGCCAGTGGATCTAGTTTGCCTACCAAATTAATCACGCGATCGCCGAAGGCAGTCAGGATAGGCGTAACTTGTTCTTCCTCTCCCGGCGCACCAAAAATGACGGGCGTGAAGTTGGCAAAAATTTCACCGGACTGCGTCAAGTTTTCTATGACTTCGATAAACCGTTCAACCGGCCAAGTTTTTCCAATCCAATTCGCCGTCGGCCCCACGGCAAGATAATTTTTTCCGGCAGGCAAATGTTTTTCTGCTTCGGCACGCGCGGCGTTATCTAACCAGATATGCGGCGCGGCGGGCTGAGATAATTTCAACACGCGCGCATATTGTTCGACCTTATGCTCACCGTCCTGATCGCGCGGAATTTCCACGCGACGTCCGATTAGCAATCGCGCGGCAAACGACCGGCGCAAATCCACAATCAAATCCCAACGCGTGCCGAAACATGCCTGCCACATTTGCAGCCAGTGACGGCTGTAAGGTAGTTTTTTCATCACAATGATTTTTTGTAATCCCGGCACGGCACGAAAAATTGGCGCGCAGACGGGTCCGCATGCCACCGTCACCGCTGCGACCGGATGCTGTGCGATTACTGCCGATAACAGTCCAGTTGACAGCACGGCATCGCCCAACCGCGTCGCGGTAATGAAGAGTATATTTTTCATCTTAAGGTTCTCTAACAACATTTTGTTATTTTGTCATCTAAACATGTGGCATCTTTTCATTATGTAATAATCATGCGAAACTTGCATATGAACCAATCAGGGTAACTGAATGTCCAGCCGTCTCGAAATTTCGGGGTTTGATTTTCAAAGCATGCAAAAGCTTTTGGGATCAAAAAATCTGCAAGCGGTAGAAGCGCTGACCAAAAAGGTTAAAAATATTTTCTCGGACGAGAATATGGGCAATATTACTGGGCAAATTGTTAAGCAGGCAATTATTGAAGGTGTTCCGTTCAAAGATATTGAAGCAGAAAACGATTTGCATGTAGCTGCAGCGATTGCTTTGGCTGATTATGACCAAAAGCATTTGGGAACAAAATCTAATTTTTTTAGTGTAATTGCTTTTTGGGATTCATGTGAAGGAATTATGAATGAAATTGATCCTAAAGCTGCTACGCTATTAAAATATTTTATAAATGGTCGCCCAATTTTTGGAACTGAAATTAAATCTGATGACAGCTTTTACGCTTATTTATTGAACGAAGAGCTTGAGACCTTAAAGAAGGAAATTACAACATATATAGACGATGATGAAACCCTAGAAGCTTTTTGTAAGTGGATTGTTAAAATTCAAAAAGCCAATAAGGATCTATGGTTTTTCTTTACTTAATTTACCTTTCCACAATTTAAATAATTGTATTTAAATAATAGTTATTGGCGTGCAAGGTTTTCCATTTTTTCGACTTTATATGAACTTGCTGCTCTGCTTGCAAACAACGCCGCATAAACATTCTGGTTTTCCGTCACGCGCTGTACGTAATTGCGGGTTTCATAGGCGGGAATACTTTCAATCCAGTCGATTATATCAATATTGGGATTACTGCGCGGATCGCCGAAGGCCGTTAGCCATTTGCGCACATTGCCCGGCCCAGCGTTATAGGCCGCAATCGCCAGATACGGATTGCCAAAATTTTCTAATTGATCGGCAATATAATAACTGCCCAATTGCACGTTACAGCTGGGATGTGATGTCAGCGCAGCTTGTGAATAAGACGTTCCGATTTTACGCGCAACGCCCTTGGCTGTCGCGGGCATTAATTGCATCAGGCCGAGTGCGCCGGAATGCGAACAGGCGGCGATATCAAATTCGCTTTCCTGACGGATCAGGCCGTGCGCCAGCGCGGGATCGAGGCGCGCATCAAATTCACTGCGGATCTCTTTGGCCAAAATTGGATAGGCCGCACGCAGGCCCGCATAACCGTGTTGTTGTGCGGCCTTGCCCGCCAATACCGCCCATTGCGGTTGGTTATGCTGGTTCGACCAATTGGCCAGTGCCGCAAATTCATTTTCATTCGCCGCGTCATTCAGCAAAGTTTTAAAAAAGGCGCGGCCATCCGGCCCATCGCCCGCGTTCGCTAACATCCGCGCGGCGCGCAGGCGTTCATCTTTCAAAATATCCGACTGCATGGAATCCGCCATACGCGGCGGCAATTGAATGTCTTGGTTTAATTTTTGTGCCGCCAGCTGGCCATAAAAAGTCGTGCCGTATTTTGCCGCTTCACTGTACCATTGTTCAGCGACACTGCTTTGCCCCGCGGTTTCCGCCGTGCGTGCCAGCCAATAGGCCCCGCGCGCCTTGGAAACCGGCGTTTGCACATTGGCGTAAAAATCCTTGAAATGCTGCGCCGCGGCATTCACATCTTGGCGAAAGCGTAAGGCCAACCAACCCGCATACCAAATATTCTGCGTTGCATTTTGCCCCGTCACCACAGGTTGCGCGGCAGCAACCGCATAGGCGCCGCCAGGATCACCGCGTTCAAAAAACCGGCGTGATAAAATGCCGCGTTCTTTTGCTACATCTTCTTCGCGACTGGCGGGTTCATTGACACGCGCCAAAATCGTGGCGGCACTATCATCAAACCCCAATTCACGCCGCCAATGCGCGCGCGCGTAAGCTAAACCTGGATCGTTTTGCTCATTGTTGGATAGCGCAGATAAAAATTCATCGGCATTGCTGGCGCTTTGCAGCAAGGCAATCCGTGCAGCCGGCACACGCCGCATCTCCGCTGGCAAATAAGACAACAAATCTGCGGCTTTATTCAATTTACCTTCCCAAATTAATTTATCGGTAAGCACCGCCACATCGTCCGCCGTCAACCAGCCGGGGAAAGTTGTCATCAATTGCGCGGCGGTTTCGCTACCGCAATCGCGCGTGGTAAAAAATTCGCGCACGACTTTGACAGCTGCTTCATGCTGACCCGCACGTTCCAGTGCTGCCGCATATCGCACCGCACCGCGTGACGTCATAGGCGCACGGCCGTCAAACCAGGCCATCACATCACTGTCGCCCATATCGTCCGGCATCACAGCTTCCGCATGCGCCTGGATCACATTATTATTGGGCCAATTTTTGGCGGATGCCAAAAAGGAAGCATAACTTGCAAAGGGCGCAGTGACACTGGATTGCTGTAATAATTTCCATGCGATCACCTTGCGCGTCAGCGCATCTTTCGCCGCGGCAGGCGCATTCACATTGCCGCTTTGTGCTTCTACCATGGCCTTGGCCAACCCGACATCACTGGCCTGCACAGAAACCGTAAGCAGCCCCAAGACCAAGATAAACTTGCACCCTGCGGCAATCCGCTTTATTCTGTTAAAAAACATGAGGTTTTGATGTTTCACGGTTCCATCCCTGCCCTGATTACGCCCTTTAAAAACGGTCGCTTTGATACGCCAGCCTACCACCGGTTGGTGGAATGGCAAATTAATTCCGGTTCCTCCGCGCTGGTGCCCTGCGGCACGACTGGCGAATCCCCTACATTATCGCATGAAGAGTGGCGCGAAGTCATTAAAACTTGCATGGCTGCTGCTGCGGGACGCGTGCCAGTGATCGCAGGAACGGGTTCCAATAATACTGCCGAAACCATCCAGAAAACCCAGGAAGCCAAAGAATTGGGCGCCACCGCGGCTTTGATCGTGACACCTTATTATAATAAACCGCCCCAGGAAGGTTTGTATCAGCATTATAAAGCCATCCACGACGCTACCAATATTCCGATTATTATGTATACCGCACCCGGTCGCGCGGTGGTGACGCTGACCGATGACACGGTGGCCCGCTTAGCGGCCTTGCCGCGCATTGTGGGCATTAAAGATTGCATGGAAGTTGAACGTTTCGTCCGCCTGCGCCGGATTTGTCCACCAGAATTTCTTCTCTTTACGGGTGATGACGGCGTGGCCGCCGCGGCGCTGGCGATGGGGGCGCATGGCTGCATTTCCGTCACGGCTAATGTCGCGCCTGCACTATCAGCTGAATTGCAGCACGCCTGGCAAGCCAAAGATTTGTCCGCCTTTGCCCGCGCCCGCGATGCTTTGGATCCGTTAAACAGTATTTTATTCTGTGAAACTAATCCGATCCCAGTGAAATATGTCGCTTCATTAATGGGACTGTGTGAATTGGAATACCGCCTGCCCTTGGTTCCACCCAACGCAGAAAACCAAGCGCGCCTGTACGCCGCTGCTGAACATGCCGGTTTGTTAAAACAAAAAGCGGCGTAGTTTTACTCATAAAAAATCACCCTGGACCATCATGCGGTGGTTCGCACCGACGGCCAGGGTGATGCAAGTCGGCTAGTTAATTAACCTTTAAACGCTGCGAACAGCCTTTCTTGGTAATTATTGCAAGCAGCTTTTTCCGCCATTTTATGTTCCATGCATGCGATCACGGCATCGACGGCAACATCCGCGATGCCATCCAGTTTTTTGCCCATTTTCGCTTCGAACACTTTTTTCATTTTTTCCTTCAGCAATTCATGCTTCGCCTGTTTGGCCAGGCACAAAAGATCCTGTGCGATGTTGCATTCATTGCCAGCAGGTTTTTGGCCTGAATCGCAAGAACCCTTTTGCGTCTCGCATGATGCGTCTGTTTTACAATCACTCATTTTATTCTCCTCAGTTAGTTTGGCGAGCCACATGGCTCACAGGATCAATTAGGTATCTGGTATTTTGTTGACAAGTAGATACCATTTCGGTATATAGCATCCTAAAATATACCATTGGACGAAATGAGCGCGATGAAAGACTGCGACACCAGCAAAGATTACGGTGATTGCCCGATTGGCCTGGCAATCACCCTGATCGGTGGCAAATGGAAACTGCCGATTTTATATAATCTGCGCGAACAGACGCTTCGTTTTAACGCGCTGAAAAAAGCGCTGCCCGGCGTAACGCAAAAAATGCTGACGCAGCAATTGCGCGAAATGGAACGCGATGGTTTGCTGGCGCGCAAAGTCTTCGCAGAGGTCCCGCCCAAGGTGGAATATAGCGTTACCCCCATTGCAAAAAAACTAGAGCCGATATTGGCTTCCCTATGCGGCTGGGGAACGGCATATAGAAAAGTGCGGCAGACTAAAGTACCCGCAAAAGCAGCCTAATTTATCTTTATGCCTGCTTTAGTTTTTCCTTCGGCTTCCAGATATGATATTTATAAAATAAATACTACTTTCTTATAGGGCTCAAACAACAACCGGAGATTATTATGAAATCAAGATCAGAAGCAGAGCAAATTTTGGAAAGAAACACCAGTGACGGCAGCCCTCGCCTGCGCCAGGACAAAGAAGAACGCAAGGAAAAGCGCAGCAACTCAACCGCTTTGGTGCTTTTGCTGATAACAATAGCCGTTCTCGCCTATGCAGCTTATACTTGGTATAATACCGCTTATCCTGTGCAAGTGAATTCCACTGTACCTGTAAATACGACCCTAAATAATACGCCAACGCCGGCCGCCAATCCGCCTGTTGATCAAAATACGCGTTCAGAATAATTTCATCTGCACCACGGCCAAGCGCATTGCCGAAATCATTGCCTTGGCCGATGTTTTTCTAGCCTTGTCAGGCTGTTCGGGTTATAATCGCCTCCGTAATGGCCAGCAAAAATCCGCACTATATCCGCAATGGCGAGCAGATCAGCTTTAATAAAAAAGCAAAGTTTGATTATGCCATTTCGGATAGCATTGAGGCCGGCATCGTCCTGGAAGGCGCGGAGGTTAAATCCCTGCGCTTTAATGGCACATCCCTAGCGGAAGCGCATGCGGGGTTGATGGAAGGCAAGATTTATTTATTCAATTTGAATATCAAAGAATACCAATTCGCACCCCGGCAATTTTCACCCGAAGCCAAACGTCCGCGCGCGTTGTTGCTATCAAAAAAGCAGCAAAATAAATTTCTGGGTGCGGTGCAGCGCGAAGGTTACGCGCTGGTGCCCATCAGCATTTATTTTAACAAACGCGGTTTGGTGAAGGTCGAACTCGGCCTCGGCAAAGGTAAAAAAGAATACGACAAACGCGCGGTGATTAAGGAACGTGATTGGAACCGCGAAAAACGCCGCGTGATGGCGGATCGCGGTTAAGGAATAGGCTGATTATTAGCACCATCGAACAGTAAATAGGGTGGCCGGATTTCCGATCTTTTTATAATAATTCGAGGGTCATGATTTTTGGGATCTACCAATATCGTTTTTATGGATGATTTAATCTCTCTTGCAGTTTTCCTATCAATACAGCCAAACAGCCAAGCGCCATCAATGGTGAATTCATAAAGTTGCTTAAACGTTTGAAGGCAGCAATAGGGTTTCCCAAAATCTCCCATTACAATATATTTTCCGAAATTTTCTCGAAATGATTTTATGATAGAGGGAACATTGGTAATGACATCTCTAACTTGCCAAATGCCAATAGACTGATTTTCTACCATGGAAACGGCGTGGCTTACCAAGAGCTCGATATCCACCATCGGTCTCGCCGCGTATTTTAAATCAGCCAGTATCTTTTGATTGGAGCGATAATTGCTTAATCTCTTGAAAAATTGGGGCATTCCTTATTTCCTTACAGATTGGTTTATTTAACTTCTTAATTAGCTTGCAGTCAAGAAATTTCAGATTTAAATGCTTTCATGGACCCATATCAAACAGACGCAATCATCATTGGTGCCGGGCCGGTCGGGCTGTTTGCCGTTTTTGAACTAGGGCTGCTGGATATCCGCGCAGCACTGGTGGACATTTTACCCATGCCCGGCGGCCAGTGCGCTGAACTCTATCCCGAAAAACCGATCTACGACATTCCCGCCCTGCCCGTGGTGACGGGCCAGGAACTGACGGACCGTTTGATGGAACAGATCAAACCGTTCCATCCGCAATTTTTCCTGAACCAAATGGCGGAGCAATTGGAAAAAATAGAAACAGGCTGGCGCCTGACGACGGATGCGGGACAAATTCTGGAAGCACCTGTGGTTGTGATCGCCGCGGGCGGGGGTTCATTTATGCCAAAAAAACCGCCGATTAAAGAGGTTGAGAAGTTTGAGGGCACCAGCGTACATTACGCGGTGCGCCAATTGGAAAAATTCCGCGGCAAAAATATTTTGATTGTCGGCGGCGGCGATAGCGCACTCGACTGGTTTTTGAATCTGCAACCCATTGCAAGCAATATTACCCTTCTCCACCGCCGCGATGAATTCAAAGCCGCGCCGGACAGCGTCAGCAAAATGCGCGCGCGCGTCATGGCAGGCGAAGGACAATTGATAATCGGCGAAGTCGCCGAATTGCACGGTGAGGCGCCCGCACTATCTAGCGTTACCATCAAAACATCCACGGGCGAATTGATTCAACATGACTGTGATACCTTGCTGCCTTTTTTTGGCCTGACGATGAAATTGGGGCCACTGGCGAATTGGGGTTTGAATCTGCATCAAAATCTGATTCCGGTGGACACTGAAAAATTCCAGACATCTGAACTCGGTATTTTCGCCATCGGCGATATCAACACTTATCCAGGTAAATTGAAACTTATTCTATCTGGCTTCCACGAAGCTGCACTAATGGCACGCGCGGCCTATGACATCGTCCATGCCGGCAAAAAATTTATTTTCCGCTATACGACCAGCTCATCCGACCTACAGGAAAAATTGGGAATTACCTCTTCTGCTTCTTCCAAAACCTAAACGTCTTCGCCTGCCGTTTCTGAATATAGGCCAGCGCTTCCGGCCCTTCCCACAGGCCATGATAGTCATCAGTTTTGCTATCCGCCCACCAGCCCGCGCCAGGAATGCCGTCCGATGCGCGCACCACCAAAATCGCCAGTTCGGGCTGCCGGTTACGCCTTGCGCGCGCGTCGATTTCCATAAGTGCCGAACACAGCACACGCATTTTCGGCCGCGAAAAATGATAGCCCAATTGACCCAGCATTTCGGAATAGGAAACGACTTTGCCCGCCCGCGCGGTCGCTTGCAAAATCGCCTCAATCATTTCCAGGTCAAATAGTTTTTCCCACACGGGCGACGGCAATTCATCGGATCCATAACGCGGCTTCGGCATGGCATTTATTTAGCACAAAATGCTTTCGGCGCCCACGTATTTTGCTATAGATCCGTTATGCCAAATTTAATTGTGACGGATCCCGACGGACAAACCCATACACTTGACGCCACTCCTGGCTGGCGCGTGATGGAAGTGATTAAGGAAGCTGGCCTACCGATGCGTGCGGACTGCGGTGGCTGCTGTGCCTGTGCCACCTGTCATGTTTATGTCGATGATGCCTGGCTGTCCAAATTAAAACCGGCCAGTGAGGAAGAAAAAGGCTTGCTGGAGGAAAGTTATGCGCAGCAAGCCAATTCCCGCCTCGCCTGCCAGATTTCCGTGACCAAGGATTTGGATGGGCTGACAGTCACCATTGCGCCGGATGCGATATAAAAAGGGCGAAAATTAATTTGACTTTAAACCCAGGATTTCTATAGGCTGCGACGTTATTAATATTTCATCCAGGAGAAAATTATGAAATGGTCAACTTCACGAATTAAGGCTTTAAAAAGTGCCGCAACAATAGCCAGTTCAAGTCCCGTTGACGCAATCAGCGATGATGGAATTAATATTGCCTTTGCAATACTTAATTCAAATTTAACACCTAGAAACTCTTCACACCAATCGACAATAGATTGGGCAGCTTGCAAAGAGGATACTCATTTTCATAGACCTCCCAAGGGTTACCCGCCGCATGGGGCACTCTCTTTCCGTCCTTAAGTCCAACAATTTTTCTAGGCCGCTGACCCCAAAATATCAGCGCTATTATTCGTTCATAATTTACAAACTCTTAGAGTTGATTAGGATAGCACCTCTAATCATTCTGGAGGATTTCATGAAAAGATTATCAATCGCTGCCTTGGCCGCCGTTGCTTTGGCCGCACCTGCCTTTGCCCAAACCACAACCACGATGCCGTCCACGCCAACAAATAAAGGCGGACAAAAATATCAGGAACGTTTTGAAGAGCGCCAAAAAGCCGAACAGGAAATATTCCAAAAACGCCAGGCGATTGAGCAGAAATATTTTCAAAAACATGAAGAGTTATATCAACAAGAACATGGGGAAATGGAACAGCTGCGCGAGGAAATGATGAGAAATCACCCCGGCATGGACGAGCATATGGGTGGTGGCCAACAAGGTGGCATGGATATGGGCAGTCCCGGTGGCATGAACGGCGGGAGTCCGAATAGCATTACTGCAGGTCCAGCAGGCGGCCCGCCACCCGTAATGCATAGCGGGCCTATGGGCGTACCAACGATAACGCCGGTGAAGTAATTATATTTTTGTTGTGATGTGCCCCATCTTACGGTCTGGACGGGGATCGCCCTTGCCGTAATCGTGGAGAGTACCGCCCATTTCGCGCGCCAATTGCGCGCCGCGTAAAATTTCATTGCCGATTAAATTGGTCATCACGAAATTTCCGCGTGGCGTGACATCGCCTAGTGGCATACCCGTAATCGCGCGCACCAATTGCTCGAATTGCGATGCCGCGCAGCCTTCGATTGTCCAATGGCCGGAATTATGCGGCCGCGGCGCCATTTCATTCACTAAAATTTTATCGCCCACCACAAACATTTCCACTGCCAACAAACCGACGATATCCAGTCTTTGCGCCAATTGCGCAGCGTATTTCTCTGTGCGTTTGGCCAGTTCTCGTGATAATTCCGCAGGCGCAAAAGTCTGATACAAAATATGATCGCGATGCACATTCCGTACGGGCGGGTAGCATTTCACTTCGCCGTCTTGGCCCCGCGCGGCGATCACCGAAATTTCAAAATCAAATTTCACGATGCCCTCGGCGATTAGTGGGCTGTTAAATTTTATGGCCGATAAATCTTCAGTGTTTATGATTTTCCACTGCCCCTTGCCGTCATATCCCATTTCTGCAGTTTTCAAAATCATCGCGCCGCCGAGTTCCGACAATGCTGCGCACGCCGAAGTCAAATCGAAAACCTCTCGCCACGGCGCCGTGGGAATATTCAATTCACGGCACAGGGATTTTTCCCGGATGCGGTTTTGCGTGATACGCAACGCAGCCACATTTGGATAAACCGGCATGATGGCGACCACCATTTCTACCGCCACCGCTGGAATATTTTCGAATTCATAGGTCACGACATCAACGCTGCGCGCAAAAGCTTCCAGCGCTGTGGTATCTTCAAATTTCGCTACGGTAAAATCAGTTGCGATCTGTAGGGCACAAGCATCGCCTTCCGGCGTATAAATATGCGTGCGGAATCCAAGGCGTGCCGCCGCCTGCGCCGTCATGCGCCCCAGCTGCCCGCCGCCCAGGATGCCGATAGTTTTGCTCTGCATATTAACCTTAAGTGTTTAGATTAAGTTCTAACCGGATGATATCCCCATCTTTCAGATTATGAACTCCTCGAGGCTTGATATCGGCGATGAAAATATGAACAATTTTTCTCACGCACAAATGTGGTGGCAGCCTAAAAGAACGCATGCCGATTTTCTTTATCAGGTAAAGCACAAGGCAAGAGCAAAATGTCATGCTCTCCGCCACACACGGCCGCCATTGATCTTCACACCGCGCATGATACTCACAGGCGTGCCGCCGCAAGGTACGGCTTCGTAAGTGCTTAATTTCTGAACTTCAACCATTTTCCACGTCAGCGCCAAAATCTAAAAAGCAGATAATAAGCCATGATGTTGCGCGATTAATGCTTTTTATGCTTCAAAGCTGCACCGATAAAACTTACAAATAATGGATGCGGATCAAACGGTTTGGATTTTAATTCGGGGTGGAATTGCACGCCCACAAACCAGGGATGATCTTTGCGCTCAATGATCTCTGGCAATTCGCCATCTGGTGACAAACCCGAAAATACCACGCCCGCTTTTTCCAGCTGAGCACGGTATTTAGAATTCACCTCATAACGGTGGCGGTGACGTTCAGAAATATCTGCATGCCCATAAATCTTTCGTACCAAACTGCCGGCTTTTAAATGACATGGATAAGCGCCCAAGCGCATGGTGCCACCCAAATCGCTTTTGTTCGTACGGCGTTGGCGCGCGCCGTCCTGTTCCCATTCCGTCATCAAACAGACCACCGGATTCTTACACGGGCCGAATTCTGTTGAACTGGCATCTGGCAAACCCACCAGATCCCGCGCGGCTTCTAAAATCGCCATTTGCATACCGAAACAGATTCCCAAATATGGAATTTGTTTCTCACGCGCATATTTAATGGCGGCTATTTTTCCATCCGTCCCGCGCACGCCGAAACCGCCTGGAACCAGCACCGCATCCACTTGCGATAAACGTGTTGTTAATGCCTTGGACGATAACTCATCCGCATCAATCCAATCCAATTCAACCTTAGCATTATTTGCGATGCCGCCGTGATGAAGGGCTTCGATCAAGGATTTATAACTATCCTTCAGCGACGTATATTTCCCCACGATCGCTACACGCGTTTTGTATTTAGGTTCATTGATACGTTTAGTGATGTTCTGCCAGCGAGATAAATCCGGCTTTTTCGTTTTCAAACCGAAATGAGATAGGACCTGATCATCCAAACCTTCGGCATGATAAACTTCCGGGACCGCATAAATCGTTTTTACATCATAAGCAGCGATGACCCGTTCTGGTTGCACGTTGCAAAATAACGCTAATTTTTTGCGCTGCTCCTCTGGAATGGGTTGTTCTGCACGGCAGATCAGCATGTCGGGTTGAATTCCAACCGATTGTAATTCCTTGACGCTATGCTGGGTTGGCTTGGTTTTTAATTCACCTGCCGAGGCAATAAAAGGCATCAAGGTCAGGTGTACAAACATGGTCTGGCGCGATGTAAGTTCATTCCCAAGCTGCCGAATGGCCTCCAAAAACGGCAGACCTTCAATATCGCCGACTGTCCCGCCGATTTCGCAAATTACAAAATCCGCACCCGCCGCATTGCCGCGTACGAAGGTTTTGATCTCATCGGTGATGTGGGGAATAACCTGAACCGTGCCGCCTAAGTAACCGCCCTGGCGTTCACGTGTGATGACGTTTTGGTAAATTTTCCCGGTTGTGATGCTGTCGTTTCGCGTCGCCGCCACGCCTGTGAAACGCTCGTAATGACCGAGGTCAAGGTCAGTTTCCGCACCATCATCGGTGACAAATACTTCACCATGCTGATAGGGCGACATCGTGCCCGGATCCACATTCAAATAGGGATCAAGCTTTCTGAGGCGGACCTGATAACCACGCGCCTGGAGCAACGCACCCAACGCCGCCGCGGCAATTCCCTTACCGATCGAGGAAACCACGCCCCCCGTGATGAAAATGTAACGTGTCATGAGAGTAAACAGTAATCATGCGCGCACATTTTTGCAAGCGACCAAAAAATGTTTGCTCCGGCGAAAGCCCAGGTTTCACGTGAAACATTTCACGTTATTTTATAACGACTTACCACGTAAAAATAAATTTTTAACTTGCGGTTGAATTATTTAGTTTTCAACCGGCACAGATGGTACGTTAGGTTTTACGGGTGCGGGTTTCACGTCTGATTTCACCGGCACCGCCGGTGTCTCTGCTACCGCTGGTTCAGAACTGATTTGATCTAAAATAGACCTGTTTTGTTTATGCAGACCCGAAAGCGCCACTAGCGCCAGGCTGGTCATCATAAAGCCCAAAGCCAAAATAATTGTGGTCCGCGTCAATAAATTAGCGCTGCCGCGCGGAGTCATAAAACCGCTCATGGAGGAGCTGGAAGCCGTCAGGCCGCCGCCATCCGTGGAGGGCTGTAGCAAAATGACGCCGATCAGCGCCAGCGCGATAAACATGTGGATGACTAAAACAATGGTTTCCATGGATGCCTTTAAGGTTTGTTAGGCACTTTATGCCAAACTTTCGGCCACCTTGGCAATAGCCATGAACTGATCCGGATCCAAGGATGCGCCGCCCACCAAGACACCATCCACCCCGGGCAAACGCAAAATATCAACCGCATATTCCGGTTTGACCGAACCACCATATAAAATAGGCACATTCTCCTGCCCCGCCGCCTGCACGTTTTTTGAAATCACATCATGCATCCGAGATATATCAGCAGGTTCCGCAGAATAACCGGTGCCGATGGCCCAAACCGGTTCATAAGCGATGATGATATCATCTGCTGTCTTTACAGGCGCTAAAGCGGCTTTGACCTGCGCCGACACAATGGCTTCGGCATCGCCCGCCTGCCGTTGTGCCAGGGTTTCGCCGACGCAAATAATCGGCACAAGGCCTACCGCGGTTGCCATGGCAGTCTTCGCCGCGACCTCTTCATCCGTACAGCTATGATATTGGCGCTGCTCGGAATGGCCGACGATCACAAATTTGCATTGCTGTTCTACCAGCATTTTGGCACTGATATCCCCGGTACGGGCGCCCTGCTCCGCCGTGCTGCAATCCTGCGCGCCCAATTCGCCCGTGCCGCGCAAATCCGCGAAAGCATGCAATAACGTAAAAGGTGGACAGATCACCGGCACGCTGCGCTGAAATGGTCCCGCCGCACGCAAGAGCGCTAGCATACGCAACACCAGTGCATAATCGCCGTTCATTTTCCAATTTCCGATAACATACCGTTTGCGTGTTTGCATGACCGAGAATCCTTCCTTACTAGGCAGTTACTTTACTAAAGGGCGATATACTTACCAGCCCACCTTTACCATTATTTCGATTATCGTTTCCTCAACGCTTTTATCATAGGTTGAAACTTCAAAATCCGCATATTTTTTAAAATTATTTTGTTTCTGCTGTTGGTATCTATCCACTAATCCGCGCAACCTTTCTTGCCAGTAATTGTTAGGCTCGCGTTCGGTCACGCGTTCAGAACCTCTAAGGGAGCGACTAACTCGCAAATGGTAAACTTGCTAGGTATTACAATTTTCAGCGCCTCCAAATCTTCATCATTATCGATAACAATAGGAATAATAATTTTAATATCACCAAGAGCTGCACAATGAGGCCAGATAGCTGCCAGGTTTTTCCACATAAACGCTTTTTTCTATTCAAAGGGTTTAGCCTCCTTCGGATATACTTGCGCTATTTCATCAACATCAATGGCAGCATTTGTTGCCTGCGCGTAGCTGATCCGCAATAGCCCGGGTAAGGGTGCTTTTCCCAGAACCCGGAGAGCCATTTAGTATAAGCAATTCTGCCTTGTTCATAATAGCACTATAATAATTTATACCTCAAACGGAACTGGGGAAGATTGCAATTTATCGGCAATCCCATATAAAGGCGTCAACGTAAATCCAGTGAGAAAATCATGCTGCAAAAAATAGGCAACCGCACCAAGACTGTTTTGGGATTCTTGTTATTTGTGCCCATCATCGGCAGCTTTTTGCTATGGGGCATCAGCGATATGTTAAAGGCCGCCGGGGTCACGCGTTATGCCGCGACGGTTGGTAATACGACCATTTCCACCCAGGAATTCAGCCAGGCGTATCACCGCCAATTGGACGGTATGCGCCGCCAGGGCATGAAAATGGACGCAGAAATGGCGCATAATTTGGGTATCGCCAATCAAGTTTTGCACAGTTTAATTGAGCGTGATTTGCTACTGGATGCCGCACATGACGACGGCATCGTGATTAGTGACAAAACGGTTGCGGGCGAAATCCAAAAAGAAAAAGCATTTTATGATGAAAATGGAAAATTTAGCGGTGAGAAGTTTAAAACCCTGCTTGCCAATGCGGGGATTGGCGAAACGGAATTCGTTACTGGCCTGCGCGATGATATGACGATCCGATTATTGCTGAGTGCCATGCAATCATCCGCCGTTCCGCCGCGTGATTTGCCGCGCGCGCTCTATGTTTTGGAAAAATCAAAATACAGCGCGGAAGTTTATACCCTGCCGCACAACAGTATGGCCGTTGTGCATGAACCATCTGAGGCTGAATTAAAAACCTATTACGATGCGCACAAGGATCATTATATGCGCCCCGAAATGCGGCGCGGTGTGGTGGCAATTTTATCGCTGAAAGAGTGGCAGGCGAACCTGAAGCCTAGCGATGATGAATTAAAAACGATGTATGAAGCACGGAAAGCGGAATTCACCATCCCTGAAGAACGTAGCGTGCAGTTTGTGAATTTACCTAATGAAGCTGCAGCGAAATCCGTGGCTGAAGTCGCCCGCGGCGGCATGAAGTTAACCGATGCGGCCGGTAGCATCACCGGCGCGCCGGTGCCTGCTAAGACGATGGAAAATGTGAAGGCCGGCACTCTGCCCGCTGATTTAGACAAGGCAATTTTCAAACTTCCGCGCGGTGAAACGAGTGAGCCCGTGAATACACCGTTGGGCTGGTATGTCATGCAGATTACCAATATCAAATCCGGCGCGGTCGTGCCGATGGCAAGAATCCATGATCAATTGGTGGCCACATGGCGCCAAAATCAGGCAAGCCAGAAATTGCCAAAACTGCTGAACCAGTTGGATGACGGTATCGCGGGCGGCGCATCCCTGGAAGAATTGGCGAAAACCTATCATTTGCAATTGCGGGAATTGCCGATGATGGATGCGAATGGACGCGGTGCGGATGCAAATATTGCCGCGGATAAAAGTTTAAAAGAAATCCTGGCGGCGGAATTCAAACAAAACCAGGGCGACGTGGGCAATGTATTTGAAACCACAGCCGGTGATTATGCCATGCTGCGCGTCGATGAAGTGCGGACGGCAGCAGTGCCGCCATTAACGGATATCCACGATGTTGTGGCGACGGATTGGAAGAAATTTAATCAACGCCAAATGGCTGAAGACGCCGCGCGCAAATTGGCCAACGATTGGCGCAAGGGGAACGATATCGCCGGTGAAGCGCAAAAAGTGGGTGCCAGCCTGATGGTGCGAAGTGATCTTAGCCGCGATAACGCGCAAAAAACACGCCAGCCGGTGACGGGCATCAACCGCGCGATTTTGCAGGCAGGCAGCGTGGATGATATTGTAACCGCGGCTGATGGTAATAACGAATATATCGCAAAAATCCGCGCCATTGTGCCGCCCGCGCCCGCCAGCATTACCGATGCGGTGCTGGGCGACGCGCGCAACATGGCTGCGCAGTGGGTGAAAAGTGATTATGTGGAGTTATTTCTGGGCGCGCTGGAAAAACGTTATGCCGTTGAAGTGAATGAAAAAGCCATCAAACAGATTGAAAGTTCGGCGAATTAGCCGCTATCGTTTGCCGTCTTTTTTATCATAAGGATTTTCACCCTTTTTCCGCATAATCCGCAGCGGCACGCCGGGCAGGTCAAAATCCTGGCGCAGATGATTGAGCATGTATTTCTCATAACTCTGCGGCAGTTCTTCCGGCCGCGAAATCCACAACGCAAAGGTCGGCGGGCGCGCTTTCACCTGAGTCATATAACGTAATTTAATGGGTCGTCCCCCCACCAGTGGTGGCGGATGATTGGCCGTCATTTCAGTCAGCCAGCGGTTGAGTTTGCCCGTTGATATCCGTTTGTTCCAAACCTGATAAACACGGAAAACTGCCTGCATCAATTCTTCCAATTCGCGCCCGCCATAAAGCGCGGACAGCGTAATCACGGGCACAGCCTTAGCATTGTGAAACAGTTCTTCTAATTTCTTTTCAATAGATTTTCGGACGGCGGTTTTATCCTTTACCAAATCCCATTTGTTAATGACCAACACCAACGCACGGCCTTCATCAATAATCGACTGCGTGATTTGCAAATCCTGTTTGTCAAACAGCGTTTGCACATCCATCACGACGATAACCACTTCAGCCAAACGAATGATGCGCTGCGTATCCGCGACTGCCATTTTCTCAAGCGCTGTATCCACGCGCGAGCGGCGGCGCAGACCGGCCGTATCTACCAGGCGAATGAGCTGATTACCGTAATGCCAATCTACTGCGATGCTATCGCGCGTCAGGCCAGGTTCCGCCCCCACCATTACGCGTGGCTCATCTAATAAAGAGTTCAGCAGCGTGGATTTTCCCGCATTGGGACGCCCCACGATGGCAAGACGCAGCGGTTTGTTATCATCCGTTTTATCGGCCGCACTACGTTGCGGCAAAAGTTGCAAAGCCTCGTGGATTAAATCACGTACGCCATCCCCATGGGCTGCGGAGATCGCCAACGCCTCGCCCAAGCCCAAACGTTCTGCTTCGGCACGGATGTGCGGCGGGCATTCGTTTTCAATTTTATTAATCACCAGAATAATTTTTTTGTTTTGCTTGCGTAACCAGGCCGCAAGCGATTGATCCAGCGGCGTAATGCCCACGCGCCCATCAATAACAAATAGCGCTGCATCAGACAGCGCCAGCGCGCGTGATGTTTGTTCGCGCATTCGTACGAACAAGGTATCTTTTTTATTATCTTCCAGGCCGGCCGTGTCATACAGCTGTACGCGCCGACCTTCCATCTCCGCTTCGGCGCTACGGTAATCGCGCGTCACACCGGGCGTATCATTCACAATTGCCAATTGCTTTCCGGCGATACGGTTAAAAAGTGTGGATTTCCCCACATTGGGGCGCCCAATAATGGCAAGTGTGGGTAAGGACATTACCGGAATGCCACCACATCGCCGTCTGTGGTCAGCCAATAAAGCACACCATTCATCGTAATTGGATTTTCTGCGGGTTCAGGCAAATCTTTTACTTCTTTCACAACGTCACCCGTCAGAGCATCACGCAATTGCGTGGTCCCGCCAGAAGAAATGACTAACAACTGACCGTTTAATAACAATGGACCATACCAATAACTCGCCTTCACATCATCGCTGCTGGGCTCTTCTCCGGTTTTGGGCGGTGGCGGCAACAGCGATTTAGACCAAAATTTGGTGCCGTCTTTGCGCGACACTGCGATCAACTGACCATTAATGGTAATGGCGAAAACCGTATCGCCCGAAACCGTCATGGGTTGCAAGACACCAAAATTTTCTGTCCATACCCGGTCGCCCAGGCGACGTTCGATGGCAGCAATATTGGCGGAAAAATTCGCGGCAATGACGGCATCATTAATGATCATCGGCGGCGCACGCAAATCATGTAACGTGGCAAGATTATTATCGGCACGTCCTGTCGCCAAATTATCCATCCATAAAACCGAACCATTCCCGGGTGCAAGCGCCGTGACTTCACCCGAAGCATAGGGAACCACAACCATATCCGAATTAACCGCAGGCGCGCCGCCCGCGATCACGCCCGCCAATTCCTGCAAGCCGTGATGCTGCCATAAAACTTTTCCACTTGCGGCGTCCAAAGCAAAACTTTGATCGCCGCGTGTGACCACATAAACTTTCCCATCCGCTGCAACGGGCGCCGCGCGCGCTGGCGCATCCAAATCCGTTTTCCATAATAACGCACCATTTTGCACATTCAGCGCCAAAATTTCAGGATAGCCATTGGTAAGATAAAGTGTATTGCCGACAACCGCCATGCCGCCCGCCAACGCCTTTTCAAACCATTTGCGCGTTCGCACATGCCAGATGGATTTGCCTGTCGCGGCATCCAGCGCCGTCACATATCCATCGCTATCCATCGCATAAATTTTTCCATCTGCGCCAACAGGGCGCGCCGTCATGCGCATGCGACCTGAAAACCCGCTGCCGATATTTTCACTCCATAAAGCTTCAAATTTCGGCGTGATATTGGCATGTACACCAGTCTGTGCCGCTGTTGCATTTTGCTGTGGCCAGGCCGTTATATTTTGCGGCAAATCCAGTTGTGGCTTTTCCGTTGTCGTATTCGAAGTTTCATCGGCCTTTTGCAGCACATCTTTGCGCTCGCCCTGCAAGGACGGATTGGCTTTTTCATCCAACCAGGAACAGCCCGCGATCCCCAGCAAGCTTAAAATCAAAAGGTGTTTTGGGCGTATCATGGTTTTATTGCACTGCCGGTTGGCCAGAAAATTCTGCCGCACGTTGGCGCAATGCAGGGGGTGATTTAGGATCGCTGGCAATTTCACCGTATATATCCCTACGCTTTTGCGGATCGGTTTCCGACAAAGCATGCAGTTCCTGAGCGGCAGGCTGCCAGGCGGAATTTTTGGCAATTTTATCGAGCGTTGCCGCATCGCCGCTTTCGTTTACCAATAATATCCGCGCGTAATCACGCATTTCCGTTGGCGCGGAAGAATCCGTGATCATTGTTAAAACGCGCCTTACATCATCCGGCTTATTCGCCGTTTGATATTTAGCCGCCGCGAATAATAATGCCAAAATGCGGCGATTGCCGGTGGCTTTATCCGTCGCGAATTGTTCCAAGGCCTTGGCATTTTCCACCGTACCCGGCGCCCCGGATAAGGGTATCAATGCGGCCGTTTGTTCTGCTGCCACGCGGTGATCCCACGCGCGGTAAAACTGTAATCCCGCCGTCAATGCCACCATCAAAACTGCAATCGCCAAAATGGATTTCCAGTATTCCTGGAAAAACGCCATGATATCTTCCTGCTGGATATCCATATCCAGCAGTGCCGCATTTTCCGCCTGTTGATCTTTGCCAAACATCACGCCGCCTTATTTTCACGCCATTTGATATTGCAACCCATGCTGGGAGTCTGTTCACGCGGGCCCTGACCGGTTTGTGCGATTTGCTTCATGGCTTCCAGCAATTCGCGCCGCGCGTTCGGCACAGGTTCCATACGACTTTCATCCAAACGGCCGCGATACTGCAATTCACCCGCCGCATTATAGCCGAAAAAGTCCGGCGTGCAGACCGCGCCAAAGGCCTTTGCGATTTCTTGTGTCGCATCATGTAGATAGGGAAAGGTAAACCCATTTTTTTGCGCGAATTCCACCATTTTTTCCGGCGCGTCTTCGGGATATTCCGCCGCGTCATTCGCACAGATCGCCGCAATACCAATACCAGCATTTTGCAATTCGCGTGCATCTGTTACGATGCGTTCTATGACGGCCTTCACAAACGGACAATGATTGCAAATAAACATAATCAAGGTGCCGTTCGGCCCTTGAATATTCTCTAAGTTGTGCATCCTGCCGTCTGTTCCAGATAACGAAAAGTTCGGCGCAGGCGCGCCAAAATCACAAATGGGTGTCGTTAATGCAGGCATGATAAAACTCCGTCGATTACGACCCGAATATGGAACAGGTAAGGGTTGAAGTAAAGCTTAGCTATTACTTCAATAGTGCGCGCACAGCCTCAATCGCCGCATTCGCTTTCCCGCCGTCCGGCCCGCCAGCCTGGGCGAAATCCGCACGCCCGCCACCCCCCTGCCCGCCCATGGCAGCTGCTGCCGCTTTTACCAGCGTTACCGCGTCCACGCGATCTTTCACCGTTTGATGCGCGGCAACGATGGCAGAGCCTTTTCCGTCCGCAACACTAATTAATGCGACCACACCATCTTTTAGTTGATCGCGCAATTTTTCGGCGATCATGCGCAATTCGTTTGCAGAAACATCAGGCAAAATTTGCCCTAAAAATTTCAGCCCTCCGACATTCTCCGCATTGGCAACATCCAAAGTCGATAACAGCCATTTGGTGCGCAGCTCCGCCAACTCTTTCTCCAGGCGTTTTTTATCTTCCAGTAATCCATGTACACGTACCGGCACATCTGCGGTGGAAATTTTTAACGCTGCCGCAGTTTCATTCAACAACTTTTCCCGTTCTGCAAAATATTCCAATGCGGCCTGACCTGTCACCGCCTCGATCCGCCGTACACCTGCCGCAACAGCACCTTCGTTAATTATTTTGAACAAACCGATATCGCCGGTCGCGCGCACATGCGTCCCGCCACAAAGTTCCACGGAATAATCCTTGCACCCCCTAGTCGCGCCGGAGTCGCGTCCGCCCATGGAAACGACGCGGACCTCATCGCCGTACTTTTCACCAAACAATGCCATTGCACCTTCCGCAATCGCGGAATCCGGCGTCATCAATCGGGTTATAACCGGCGTGTTCGCACGAATCCGTTCATTCACAGCTTGTTCTGCCGCATTGATTTCATCGGCCCCGATCGCCTTAGGATGTGAAATATCAAACCGCAACCGGTCTGGCGCAACCAAGGATCCTTTTTGCGCCACATGCTCACCCAATGCACGGCGCAAGGCTTCATGCAGCAAGTGCGTTGCGGAATGGTGCGCACGGATGGCCCCGCGGCGCATATTATCCACCTGCATAATAACGGTATCGCCGACTTTTAATCCGCCAGCAGTTATGCGGCCTTGATGCACAAAAACATTGCCTAATTTCTTTTGCGTGTCGATAATTTCAATCTTTGTATTCGCACTTTCTATCGCACCCGCATCCCCCACTTGGCCGCCACTTTCACCATAAAAAGGCGTCTGGTTTGTCAGCACAAAAAATTCTGCCGGGCCTGTGATGCTTTGCACTTCTTTACCATTTTGCACGAGCGCCGTAATCACGCCTTCGGCATGTTCGGTGTCATAACCTAAAAATTCTGTCCCGCCGATTTTTTCTTTCAAATCAAACCACAAAGTTTCCGTCGCCGCTTCGCCTGAACCGGTCCATGCCTTGCGTGCCATCTCGCGCTGCTTTTGCATGGCAGTTTCAAAGCCTTTTTCATCAACGTTAATATTTTTATGCTTAAGAGCATCAATGGTCAGGTCGAGTGGGAAACCGTATGTGTCATAAAGTGTAAAGGCCGTTTGACCCGGCAAGGTCTGGCCGGATTTCAAATTAGCTGTTTCTTCCTCCAGAATTTTCAAGCCGCGTACGAGGGTTTGACCAAAGCGCTGTTCTTCCGTTTTCAATGTTTCGATGATCAGCGCTTCTGCGCGGTGTAATTCCGGATAGGCTGCACCCATCAGATTTTGTAGGGTCGGGAACAGGCGGTACATCAACGGCTCTTTCGCGCCAATCATTTGCGCATGCCGCATCGCACGCCGCATGATGCGGCGCAATACATACCCGCGCCCTTCGTTACTCGGCAAAACACCGTCAGCAATCAAAAAACTGCTGGAGCGCAAATGATCCGCAATTACGCGGTGTGAAACCTTATGGGCGCCATCCGGATCGCTGTGCGTTTCACGTGCGGAAGCTTCAATAATAGCCCGCAACAGATCGATATCGTAATTATCATGTTTACCCTGCAAGATTGCCGAAAGACGCTCTAGCCCCATGCCCGTATCAACAGATGGTCGAGGCAAATTGGTACGCGTGCCATCCGCATGCTTTTCATATTGCATAAAAACATTATTCCAAATTTCAATAAACCGGTCGCCGTCTTCATCCGGGCTTCCCGGCGGACCGCCAGAAATTTTATCACCATGATCATAAAAAATCTCCGTGCATGGGCCGCATGGCCCTGTATCACCCATTGACCAAAAATTATCATCGGTCGCGATGCGAATAATCTTGTTATCCGGTAATCCCGCAATCTTTTTCCAGTGATTTGCGGCTTCCTCATCATCGTGATAAACTGTGACGCATAATTTTTCAGGTGATAAGCCGTATTCTTTTGTAATAAGTTCCCAGGCAAACTTAATAGCTTCTTCCTTAAAATAATCGCCAAAGGAAAAATTCCCAAGCATTTCAAAAAAAGTATGGTGCCGCGCCGTATGACCGACATTTTCCAAATCATTATGCTTACCACCTGCGCGGACGGATTTCTGCGCCGTAGTGGCGCGGGTGTAAGGGCGAACTTCACGGCCGGTAAAAACGTCTTTAAACTGCACCATTCCTGAATTAGTAAACATCAAAGTCGGGTCGTTACGCGGCACGAGCGGCGAAGACGGCACAACCTCATGGCCGTTTTTGGCAAAGTAATTTAAAAATTTCGTGCGGATGTCAGATACGGAAGCCATGATCTGTTATGCCATATTTTTCCTGTAAAAAAAGCCCCTTTGGCGGAGGGAATGCGAAAGGGGCTTAATTGAAAAAACAGTTACGGCTATTCTTCGTTCGCGGCACTACTATCTGGCGTCACCATCATGGCATTGGCAACCAAACCGGCATTGTCCCGCACGCGCTGCTCAATGGCCTTGGCCATTTCTGGATTTTCTTTGAGAAAAGTTTTTGCATTTTCACGGCCCTGCCCGATGCGCTGACTATCATACGCAAACCATGCACCCGATTTTTCCACCACACCTGCTGCTACGCCGAGATCTAAAATCTCCCCAGCCTTGGAAATTCCTTCACCGTACATAATATCAAAATCGACAACCCGGAATGGCGGCGCGAGCTTGTTTTTCACCACTTTCACGCGCGTCTGGTTTCCGACCACGTTTTCTTTATCTTTAATCTGACCGACGCGGCGAATATCGAGGCGCATGGAAGCATAGAATTTCAAAGCATTTCCACCCGTCGTCGTTTCGGGGTTGCCGAACATCACACCAATTTTCAATCGGATCTGGTTAATAAAAATGACAATGCAGTTAGATTTACTGACTGAGCCAGTTAATTTGCGCAGGGCCTGAGACATCAAACGGGCTTGCAGACCCATATGACTATCGCCCATTTCGCCTTCTAGTTCCGCCTTTGGCACCAGGGCCGCCACGGAGTCCACAACGAGAACATCGACCGCGCCGGAGCGCACTAGAGTATCAGTAATTTCCAGCGCTTGTTCACCGCCATCAGGTTGTGAAATCAACAACTCATCAATATTTACGCCCAGTTTTTTGGCATAACTGGCATCCAAAGCATGCTCCGCATCCACAAAGGCACAGGTGCCGCCACTCCGCTGTGCCTCAGCAATAATATGTAAGGCGAGTGTCGTCTTACCCGAACTTTCCGGGCCATAAATTTCAATAATTCGGCCGCGCGGCACGCCGCCAATCCCCAATGCAATATCCAATCCCAAAGAACCGGTTGAAATGGTTTCAACCTCTATGCCCTCACGTGAACCCAGTTTCATTACCGAGCCCTTACCAAACGCCTTATCAATCTGTGAGAGGGCGGCCTCCAAAGCCTTGGTTTTCGTAGCGTTTGCGGCTGTGTTCATCTCATCATCCTTGGAAAATTTTAAAACCTGTGCGGCCATTGCGTTCCCCTGTGTTAGGCGTTTTGCGAACTGCGGGCAAGGGACTCAGGATCCCCGCCCGTGTTAGAACAAATATAGAACTGATTCCAAAAACCGTCAAGAACAAATATAGAACAATTATCCCAAAACTTCTTTTACCAACGCCGTCAATTGCGCCAGAGAAAATGGCTTGGTCAGGAAATGCACATAGGGGCTGGGCGTATCGCCAAGCAATGGTTTCAGCCGTTCTTCGGTATAACCGGAAACGAAAATCACGGGGAGTTGGGGGCGCGCGGTCTTCAAGCGCGCATATAATGTCGGCCCGTCCATTTCCGGCATGACCACATCCGAAATTAACAACACAATATCCTTTTCATGCTTGGCGAAAACTTGAAGTCCAGTTGTGCCGCTATCAGCCTCCAGCACTTCATAGCCTTTATGCTTTAAGGCACGCGCGGCGAAATTCCGTACTGCATCTTCATCCTCCACCAGCAAAATCGTACCGGTGCCGGTAGTATCCACCGGTTTCACAATAACTGTTTCCACTGCCGTCACCTCGCCCACATAACGCGGCAGATAAATTGTAAAACTGGTGCCGCGTCCCACTTCGCTGACAACGCCCAAATGGCCGCCCGATTGCTTAATAATCCCCAGTGCGGTGGAAAGACCCAGCCCCGTGCCCTTGCCCACTTCCTTGGTAGAAAAAAACGGATCAAAAATACGTGCCATAACATCGGGCGGCATGCCGGTGCCGGTGTCTTGCACCTCTGTCACAATCCAATCACCTGCTGGCATATCCTCGCCGCCGATGCGTTGCGGCGCTGTGGTAGTTTCAGCATAGGTGCGCAGTGTGAGCGTGCCACCCTGCGGCATGGCATCGCGCGCATTAACGACCAGATTAACCAAAACCTGTTCCATTTGGCCGAGGTCAATCCAAACGAGACCAAGATCTCGCCCGTGCTGCAATTCCAGTTTAATATTTTCACCGATCAGGCGGCGTAGCAAATGTGATAAGTCGGATAAAACATCTGTCAGGTCATGCGCACGGGGCTGCAAGGTTTGTTGCCGCGAAAAGGCCAGCAATTGCCGCACTAAGTTGGCACCGCGGTTCGCGTTCTGACGGATTTGCATAATATCGGCAAAGGATGGATCGCCCGCGCGGTGACGCAGCAACAGCAAATCACAAAAACCGGAAATAGCGGTCAACAGGTTATTAAAATCATGGGCGATGCCGCCAGCCAGTAATCCTACCGCCTGCATTTTTTGTGATTGAGCCAGCTGGGATTCCAGCATTTTTTCATGATCACTTTTTGTATCCAGTTTAATGGTTTCAATGTTGGAAACCACAGCCGTTTTTTCGTGTACAAATAATTGCCGCCAAATCCATAGACACAGCCCCAGTACAGTAAAAAATATGAGGATGGCAATGATAGGTGTAATGGGGATCACCGACGACCTCCGCGGCGTTGACGCAAGCTAAAGATATAAGAGATGACTTCCGCAACAGCATGATATTGTTCAACCGGAATGGGTTGGTCGATATCGCCGTTTTCATAAAGCGCGCGAGCCAAAGGCGGATTGGATACAAAAGTGATTTTATTTTCCTGTGCAATTTCTTTAATCTTTTGCGCGATCAAATCCATCCCCATCGCGACAATCACCGGCGCGTCCATTTTCTCTGGCTTGTATTCCAAAGCGATCGCATAGTGCGTTGGGTTGGTAATAACTACATCGGCATTGGGTACGTTTGCCATCATGCGCTGACGCGCTTTTTGCATGCGTAATTGCTTGATGCGGCCTTTAATTTTCGGATCGCCCTCGGCTTGTTTATACTCGTCTTTTACTTCTTCTTTACTCATACGCATGTTTTTGTAAAACTCGTATCGTTTGTGAATATAATCCAGCCCGCCGATCAGCGCCACCGTCGCAACCACTGATCCCATTAAGCGCACAATCATATTACTTGTCAGCTTTAATAATTCCTGCACCGGCATTTGTAAGTACTGATCCGCCTGATTCACCATGGGGCGGATCACCGTATAAGCGACGGTGCCAACAATCAGGAGTTTGAAAAAACTTTTGATTAGCTCCAAAACCGAGTTCAAAGAGAATAAGCGCTTCAAGCCAGTCATGGGGTTCAATTTTTCCCATTTAATCGTCAAAGAACCGGGCGCCCATAGCGGACCCGTTTGAATCATTCCGCCCGCAACACCCATAACCGCCATAAGTATGAAGGGAACAATTAAAAGGAAAATCATATGACTCATGGTATTGCCGACGAAATCGCCCAGACTGGCTTCGTCCGGTGCAACCTGATACGAAAGTGCTAAAAACCGTTTCAAATAACCAATAATATCTAAAAAAATTCCGGGCAGCAGATTGGATACTACCATTGTGCCGCCCAGTAAAACAAAAAAATGCTTGATTTCCTGGCTAACCACCACCTGGCCTTTCGCGCGCGCATCACTCAGGCGTTTTCCGGTAGGTTCTTCGGTTTTATCGTCGGTATCAGCCATTGAATCCAGGATAAAGGATGTTCTGCATCGTTACTAGTGATTGTCATTATAGACTTAGGCTAATTGACCCTATAGAGAACCCAGATGGGAGAGTTCATGAAAGTATTAAAAAACTTGCAATTAATTTGGTTGGCTTAAATTAACGATATAGGGAATTAACCCTGACTTTAGGAGATAATTATGACTGAAGATACACAAGACAATATTGCCGCAGACACTTTGGCAACTCTTATGCGCGATCCCCGAACATTCGTTGAATTCCTTGAAACAGAAACTTCGGGCAGAAAAGGCTGCACTTTTGAAACTGCCTGGCATTGTCCCAGCTATTGCTATTACTTATAAAGCGCCCAATAGAGTTGTGGGCATACTAGACAAAATGGAACCACAAGATCGGCAGCAAGTTCTCGACGTAGGAACTAATGCCCAGTTTTAGCCGATCGTGCTGGAGGAGATTGGAAAGTCAAAGCTGACGGCTGGCTTGTTGAAATTAAAGGTGCTGACACCCAACGCCGGCACCAATGCCGCCTATCGGTTAAATTAATCCCCATGGCCTTTTAACAGGTATTTGAACGTATAGCCTAAGCGTTCAAAGGGATTCAAGCCTTCCACCGCATTGGCGGCGACCAGGGGTATGGTTTTGGTCTGCACGCCTGGCGCGGAAATTTCCAGCGTGCCGAGTTCCTGGCCAACCTTCACCGGTGCAGCGATGGGCGCGTTAAATTTCGCCTTCACCACCATCTTTGGCGCCGCCGCGCGCGGCATCAAAAACGATGTATCCTCTTTCACGGTCAAGGTCACCTTGGGCGCCTGGCCCTGCCAGACATCAACATCAACCACTTTTTCACCCGCTTTAAACAACGTTGGTCCGGTAAAGGCGTCAAAGGCCCAACGCATCACGCGTTCAGACTCATGCGCGCGTTCATTCATCGAAGACATGCCAGACAACACGATAATCACGCGGCGGCCATTCTGAATGGCGGATCCGATCAGGCCGTAACCCGCCTCCTCCGTATGGCCGGTCTTTACACCGTCCGCGCCCAAACCAGGCACATAGAGCAACGGATTGCGGTTACCCTGTTTGATGCCGTGATAAGTGAAATCCATTTGCTTATCCAGTACGGCAACATCTGGAAAATCATGCATATAGGCGATGGCGAGCTTCGCCAAGTCACGCGGCGTGGAATAATGATTGGGATCTGGTAGGCCCGTGACATTGGCAAAATGCGATCCTGTCATGCCGAGTTTTTGTGCTGACACGTTCATGCGCTCGACAAAGGCCGCCTCACTGCCCGAAATCCCCTCCGCCAATACGACGCAGGCGTCATTGCCCGATTGCACAATCATACCTTGCACTAAATCCCACACTGGAATGCGGTTGCCGAGTTCGACGAACATCAGCGAGTTATCCGACGCAGGCCGCCAGGCGTTTTTGGACACTTGGAGTAATGTGGTTTTCTGAATCTCGCCTTTTTTCAGCGCATCCGCGACAACATAGGCCGTCATAACCTTGGACATGGATGCCGTGGGCATGCGCCGGTCGGCGTCTTTTTCAAACAACGTCGTGCCCGTATTGGCGTCAATCACAATCGCCTGCCGCGCCGTGGTGTTAAATTGAACACTTACAGCCTGGGCATGGACAAAGCTGGGCACAATAACCGTAACGGCAATGAGCAAAAATGATAATAAGCGCGGCACAAAATACTCCTGAATTTGCGAATGAATCACTATATTTCAGGAACAATAAGATGTCATCTATCCAGCGTCTTAATATTGAAGACAACGATTACAAATCTACGTCATGCCTAAAATCCAGGCGGCTTGGAAATATCAACCCAAGGCCGCATTTTTACACTTTGACTCGTTGGGCAAAGCACAAGTTCAAGGATACATAATCCGTTTTCCCGCTGCCCAGCACAAGCATTTCAGGCAAGATATGGATGATTTTGGGGGTACTGAGTTCTGTGGCCCCGGTGGTCTTCATGAATTGCGCTAGTGTAGTAAGTGTTGCATCAGTCTGGGTGGTTGCCAGGATAATCGCCTCGCCTTTGCGGGCATCGGGAGTGCTGATCGCCGCATGTTGCGCTTCCGGCCAGCATTGGGCCGCATATTGCTCAACCGCTGCCAGCGAAATCATCTCACCACCAATTTTTGCAAAGCGTTTCGCGCGGCCCAGAATGGTAACGAAACCAGCTTCATTAATACCCACAATATCACCTGTATCGTACCAACCATCCGACAGCGGTTGTAAAATGCCGGGCTGATCCGCTTTAAAATAGCCCTTCATGATATTCGGCCCGCGCACCCATAACTGTGCACCATCCGCAATACCAGCCACAGGCTCCAAGCGGTATTCGATGCCTGGCATCAACCGACCAACCGTTCCGGCTTGGTGATACATCGGCGTATTCACGGCTATGACTGGCGCGCATTCCGTCACGCCATAGCCTTCATAAATCGGCACGCCGAATTTTTGCGCGTAAAGATTCCGCGTTTCAGGCCGGAGTTTTTCTGCGCCCGCGAAAATCATGCGCACACGATACAAATCATAACTATCCGCAGTTTTTGCATAGCCTGTCAAAAATGTGTCTGTGCCGAACAAGATTGTGGCATTCGTCTGATAAATTAATTCGGGAATAATACGGTAATGCAGCGGATTAGGATGCAAAAAGGTTTTCACGCCATGCAATAATGGCACGAGCAAACCGCCGGTGAGGCCAAAAGCGTGAAAAATCGGTAGCGCGTTAAATACGACATCGCACGGCGTATAAGCAACAATGGTGCGGGATTGCTCCACGTTGCTGAGCAAATTGCGGTGGCTGAGCGCTACGCCCTTGGGCAGGCCTTCGGAACCGGAAGTAAAAAGGATAACAGCGATATCATCCAGTTTAGTTTTACGCACTTCGGCTGGAACGTAATTTATTTTCGTCTTAATGGCCGCGATCAATTTATCCAGCACGCCAATATTTTTGCGAATATCTTCCAGATAAACAATCTTTGCTCGGCTTTCGATAATAGAAATCAGTCCTTCCAATTTTCCTTTTTCCACAAATTCGCGCGCGGTGATGACCGTTTTAATTTGCGCGGCTTCTAATGCCGCCGTCATGGCTGCTGGCCCAGCCGTGAAATTCAACATGGCCGGAACGCGCCCGCGTGATTGCAAAGCAAAAAAACTTACCACGCCTGCGATTCCGGTTGGCAATAATAATCCCACATGTTCCTGCAGCGCCGTCACGCGCGCGATCTGACCGCCCAATGCGTGCGCGCCTGTGATCAAGCGGACATAATTCATGGGCGCGCGCCGCGCATCTTCCAAAACTTTGTGCTGGCCGCCATATTTTTTTTGCGCGGCTTGCAAAGATAGCCACAAACTGTCTGGCAGAACTTGCGTTTCCAAAACCATCCGCGCCATCACGTCATACAAATTCCTCGCCATCGCCTGACGGCGGCGCACGCCTGTCAGGTGCGTCGTGCCCGCAATGCGTTCAGGCGGTAGAATATGGATGGTAATTTTTGGAAACCAGAGAATGGGATAAGTCCCACGCAGATAACTGAATGGACTATATTGCGGGCCGTCCAAGCGCACCGGCACAATCATGGCATTCGCCTTTTCCGCAATCATTGCGGGGCCAGCGTTGATTTTCATCAAGTTACCCGTTTCCGTCAGGCGGCCTTCCGGGAAGATGATGCATCGGCGTCCCGATTGCAGTTTTTGAATTAAATGCCTCACGTTCAACGGTTCTTCCGGGTTCAGCGTAAACATATCTACGAGCGAAACCAGCGGTTTTGCCCACCAACGCGATGCGGCGACAGGATCAATGGCAAACACTGGATTGCCGGGAATAAAGGTGGCCATCAAAATACCGTCCAGGTACGATTGATGGTTAGCGACAATCACAGCGCTATCGCCTGCGGCGGTGAGGTTTTCCAAACCATGCACTTCGACACGATAAAGCGTACGCAGAATGACAGTGAAAATTCCGCGCAAGGTATGTTTGGGCAGCAGGAATAATAAATAAACCGCGACGAATAATGTCAGCAATCCGATCACGGCGAAAACAGTTTTCGCCTGGCCACCGAACGCGATGATGGTGGATGACATCAGCGATGATGCAATAATGAAAACCGCGAACCAGATGTTGGCAAGCGAAAGCAGACGCGCGCGCAGGCCTTCGGGCACGCAGGTTTGCAGCATGCTGACCAGAGGCACCACATATAATCCCGCGCATGCTGCCATGCATACGACTGAAATCAACACCCAAGGTGCCCAATCTTGTGCCAAGAATTGTGCGAGCGTCAGCGGCGCGCCCATGCCCGACGTATGCGCATAGGCCAACCCTGCCAGCACTAAAGACCAAAACGCCATGCCAAGCGCAGAAAGCGTAACATATTGCGGTGAAATTTGCCCACGCAGTAAATGATTGCACAGCCAGCCGCCCAGCCCGATACCGAGCGCGAACAGCGCGAGTAACAACGTATTCAACTCAGGAACGCTATGCAGGTCGTCTTTCACAAAAATCGTAAGCTGGCTGAGCACCGCCGCGCCGACAAACCAAAACCACGCATGTCCGACCAGTAATTGCAATCGCACGCGGTCTTGGCTGCCCCAACAAATTAAATCCCAGCTTTGCTTCGGCACATTCCAGTCAATTTTTAAATCCGGCGCGGCGGCGGATATATTGGGTATGTATAAACTGGCCAGCCATGCAGCGATTGCGACCGCTAGCATTAAAAGCACTGCCCAAATAGGTCCTGCACTGCCCGACGCGATAATACTGGTGCCAAGCAAGGTGCCAAATAAAATCGCGGCATAAGTGCCGCCTTCAATCGCACCATTGGCAGCGATTAGCTGATGGTTCGGCAATAGTTCCGGCGTGATTGCATGTTTGACAGGCCCGTAAAACGCGGCGAGAGTACCAATCAATATTAAACAAATTAACAGTAATGGGATTTGCCCAGCCATCAATGCATAACCCGCCAAGCCAAACACTATGATTTCTAATCCGCGATTCCAGCGCAGCAACATGGCTTTGGGATATTTATCGGCCAGCTGCCCGGCCAGGCCGGAAATTAAGAGATATGGCAAAATGAATAATGCCGCCGATAGGGAAACCAAAACCTTGGCATCATATCCAGGCGCAGCGATCACACCGAATACCAACGCTGTATTGAAAGCGTAACGAAATAAATTGTCATTCAACGCGCTGAGAAACTGGCTGCACCACAACGGCATGAATTGGCGGCCGCGCCAGATGGATAGTGCTGTCATCTTATGCTCCCGTTGCAAGGGGCCAACAGGCATTGCCCAGAGTTTCTGTGAGTGGTACAAATTCTTTCAAGCATGATTTTGATTATAGAATATCTCAGGTCCTGTGCCACTAGATTTTGAACCAGGATATTACATACCAATCTTGACAGCATAAGAAATCAAGAATATTTTCCTCCGTTGTGCGTCCTATCCTTAAACATCTTCAATTATTTGTTCTGTTGGTATTATTACCAACTATTCTGCATGCACAGACAATTCCAGGGCCAGCAGACGCAGGACGCATTAATCCAGAAAAAAAAGAGCCTGCTTTTGACCATAGCCAGGACAAGTTAATCACGGCACCGTCCGGCGAAACGACTTCCATAGTTCCCGAAGGCGCAAAAACCGTGCATTTTGTCTTGCATGAGATTCACCTGGAAGGCGCGACGGTCTTCAAACCAGATGAGCTTCGCGCCATTTATGAGAAATATATCGGCACAGAAATTTCACTTGATACCGCATATGTCATCGCGGATAGAATTACCCAACGCTACCGGAGCGCAGGTTATTTTCTTTCACTTGCCTATATTCCGCCGCAGCACATCAAAGATGGGATCATTGTCATCAAAGTGATCGAAGGCGCTGTCGGTAAAGTAGAGCTAGATCATGACGCTTATAAAAATTCCGTGGTTCAACGTTACATTAACCGTCTGTTGGCGCAAACGCCGCTCAAAGCAAATACATTAGAAAGCTTTCTGCTACGACTGAATGATTTGCCCGGCCTTTCATTTCGCGCCGTGCTTTCCTCATTGGAACAAGCGCCGGAAGGCATCGTAAAACTTACCTTAATTCCAGTTCCCAAGGACGGCAAAGGCACGATCAGCTTTGATAATTTCGGCTCCCGTTATTTGGGGCCGAATGAAGCATCTGCCTCCTATTCCAAAAGCCTTTTGCCGCTTCAACAAACAACCATATCCGGTCTTACAAGCTTGCCTGTTGATAAACTACATTATGCGACGCTGGATCATAGTGTCGTTGTTGCACCAGATCTGACATTGGATATAACAGGCAGCATTACCAAGGCGCATCCGGGTTATACCCTGGAACCTGATGATATTAAAAGCCGCTCTAACTATCTCGGTGCCAGCCTGGCTTGGCAATGGATTCGCCAGCGTCAGGAAAACTTGCTGCTTAAATCAACGCTTGATGCCAGAGACACGCGCAGTGATATCCTGGATACGCCGTTAACGCGCGATTATGTTCGCACTTTTCGTGCCAATGCGCTTTATGATGTTATAGATAATTGGCAAGGCTATAATATTTTTAACTTCACCTTAAGCCACGGGCTGTCTACGCTTGGGTCCAGCAAATCTGGAGATATGAACCTATCCAATCCGAATGCGACGCCTAACTTTAGCAAGGTTGAATTTTCTTTTACGCGCCAACAAGCCATTACGAACAACTGGTCTTTGGTGATGGCCGGCGCCAGCCAGCTGTCCTCCGATCCGCTTTATTCATCGGAGCAATTCGGTTATGGCGGACAGGCGTTCGGGCGTGCTTACGATGCCTCAGAAATAACCGGTGATAACGGCATCAGTGGATCACTCGAATTGGATTACGGCGGAATTTATGATTTGCAGCCCGTGACGATAGTTCCTTATATATTTTATGACATTGGAACGGTGTGGAGTAAGAACGGCTCATCACGCCAAGAATCAGGTGCGTCTGCCGGCGCAGGTCTACGGGCATCTGCTCCTACCGGAACTTCATTAAATTTGGGGCTTGCTTGGCCGCTGACGCGTGAGATTGCAGCACCTATTTATGGCGAAGGTAAACAAGGCCCCAGGATTCAGCTGCAAATTTCCCAAGGTTTCTAAGCCATTTAGGCCACAAAAATTAACCTTAACTTAAGGTTTAGAAGCGATGATAAGGAACGAATACAGGCTAAGGTCCGAAGAACATGGCGATCTGCCCATATAGATTACTCACTTCGACGTCGTTGACGGCAGCGATGCTTCTGATGGGGGCTTCGCCCGTGCTGGCGAATGCCCAGGGCGGGGTTGTGGCGGGCGGGGCGGCCACCATTAATCAAAGCAATCCCAGCAGTATT
>Ga0105240_10001092_pt1 | contig 47886 bp, 40 predicted proteins | sample KBSC54metaG_FD_80426 | JGI IMG/M metagenome (GOLD analysis project Ga0105240, IMG submission 80426) | Corn rhizosphere microbial communities from Kellogg Biological Station, Michigan, USA - KBS C5-4 metaG | ecosystem: Host-associated > Plants > Roots > Rhizosphere > Soil | place: Michigan, USA... | reverse complement strand
GCCTCGACGTGCTGGTCAACAATGCGGGCGTACGCAACCGCAAGCCGCTGCTCGAATTCAGCGACGACGATATCGTCGCCATGCTGGAGACCAACCTGATCGCCGGCTATACGCTGTCGCGCGAAGCGGCGCGCCTGATGGTGCCGAACAGGCGCGGCCGCCTGATTACCGTGACTTCCATTGCCGGCCGGATCGCGCGCTCCGGCGACGCCGTCTATACAGGCGCCAAGGCCGGGCTGACCGGCATGATGCGCGCACTGGCTGCCGAATACGGTCCGCTGGGCATCACCAGCAACGCCATTGCGCCCGGCGGCGTAGCCACCGAAGCCAATGCCGCCGCGATCGCCGATCCGAAAGTCAACGCCCACTTCGCCACGCGCACGCCGCTGGGGCGCTGGGCGCAGCCGGCGGAAATCGCCGGCGCTGCAGTGTTCCTCGCTTCCAACGCCGCCTCTTACGTCAACGGCCACGTCCTGTACGTGGATGGCGGCATGTCGATCGCCATGTAAATCAAAGGACTTTGAAACCATGAAACAGCACTTCATCAACAATCGCTGGACCGCGCCTTCTTCGGGAGAAAGCATTCCCGTCGTCGATCCTTCCGACGGACAGGTATTCGAATCGCTGGCGCGCGGCAACGCAGCCGATATCGACCTCGCGGTGCAAGCGGCGCGCAAGGCTTACGACAACGTCTGGAGCCGCACCAGCGCGGCCGACCGCAGTCGCCTGATGATGAAGTTGTCGCAAAAACTGGCCGAACACCAGGAAGAACTGGCGCAACTGGAAGCGCGCGACTGCGGCAAACCGTTCAAGCAGGCGCGCGCCGATGCCGCCGCCATCGTGCGTTATTTCGAGTTCTACGCCGGCGCGGCCGACAAGCTGCACGGCGAGACCATTCCCTACCAGACCGGCTACACCGTGCTGACGCTGCGCGAACCGCATGGCGTCACCGCGCACATCGTGCCGTGGAATTACCCGATGCAGATCTTCGGCCGTTGCGTCGGCGGCGCGCTTGCCGCCGGCAACACCTGCGTGGTCAAACCCGCCGAAGACGCCTGCCTGTCGCTGCTGCGCGTGGCGGAGCTGGCTGCCGAAGTGGGCTTCCCCGAGGGCGTGCTCAACATCGTCACCGGCTACGGCCATGAAGCCGGCGATCTGCTGGTCAAGCATGCCGACGTCGATCACGTGTCGTTCACCGGCTCGCCTAACGTCGGCAAGATCGTGGTGCGCGCGGCTGCCGAACATCACACGCCGGTCACGCTGGAACTGGGCGGCAAGTCGCCGCAGGTGGTGTTCGCCGACGCTGACTTCGATGCCATGCTACCGGTGATCGTCAACGCCATCGTGCAGAACTCCGGACAGACTTGTTCCGCCGGCAGCCGCCTGCTGGTCCAGCGCAGCGCCTACGAACAGGTACTGGAACGGGTCGGTGCCGCCTTCGAAAAATTGCGCGTCGGCTCGGCGGCGATGGACCTCGACTGCGGTCCGCTGATCCGCAAGACGCAACGGGAACGCGTGGCCAGTTTCCTGCGCGACGCCGCCGACAGCAAGATCCCGGTGGTGGCCCAAGGACGCATTGCTGACGGCGCTCCGGCAGGCGGCTTCTACCAGGCGCCGACCTTGCTGCGCGATGTGCCGATTCAGCATCGCCTGGCGCAGGAAGAGGTGTTCGGCCCGGTGCTGGCGGCGATGTCGTTTGAAGACGAAGCAGACGCCATCCGCCTGGCCAACGGCACCGACTTCGGCCTGGTCGCGAGCGTCTGGACGCGCGACGGCGGGCGCCAGTTGCGCCTGGCGCGTGCGATTCGCAGCGGACAAGTCTTCATCAACAACTATGGCGCGGGCGGCGGCGTGGAGTTGCCGTTCGGCGGCGTCAAGGCCAGCGGCCACGGACGCGAAAAAGGTTTCGAAGCGCTGTACGGCTTCACGGTCCTGAAGACCATCGCCATCAAACACGATTAAAAAAACCATTCAACACCACAAGGAGAAGACATGCGACTCAAAGACAAAGTAGCCATCGTGACCGGCGCCGGTTCGGGTTTCGGCGAAGGCATCGCCAAGAGCTATGCGCGCGAAGGTGCACGCGTGCTGGTGGCAGACATCAATGAAGCCGGCGGCAAGCGTGTCGTCGACGACATCGTCGCTGCCGGCGGCCAGGCGCGCTTCATCAAGACCGACGTCTCCAAGAGCGCCGACGTGGCGGCGATGCTGGCGGCAGCGCTGGACGCCTTCGGCGGGGTGCATATCGTCGTCAACAACGCCGGCACCACCCACCGCAACCGTCCGATGCTGGAAATCGAGGAGGACGAGTTCGAACGCGTCTATGCGATCAACGTGAAGAGCATTTTCCTCAGCGCGAAGACGTTCGTGCCCTACTTCCGCAAGGTCGGCGGCGGCGCCTTCATCAACATCGCCTCGACCGCCGGCATCCGCCCGCGTCCGGGCCTGACCTGGTACAACGGCAGCAAGGGCGCGGTCATCACCACCAGCAAATCAATGGCGGCCGAACTCGGCCCGGACAACATCCGCGTCAACTGCGTCAATCCGGTGATCTCGGCAACCGGCTTGCTGACCGAATTCATGGGTGTGCCCGACACCCCGGAAAATCGCAAGAAGTTCACCGCGACGATTCCGCTGGGCCGCTTCTCGACACCGGACGACATCGCCAACGCCTGCCTGTACCTGGGTTCGGACGAGGCGTCGTTTATCACCGGCGCTTGCCTGGAAGTGGATGGCGGTCGCTGCGTGTAATCACGCGCGAGACCCGTTGTAAGCGTTTTGTCAGCGATGAAGCGCTTTACGCGAAATCAGCGAAATTTGTGTCTATAATCACGCTGCAATAAAAAACAAGAATCAAAAAAACACAATCAGTACTTAATAAGGCCAGTCCACGAGACTGGCTTTTCATAACAACAAGACTGATCCATTTTTAATACGTATGGAGTGAGACATGTCGTATACCCCCGCACAAGGCGTCGCTGCGTCGCCCGGCCCCGATGTATCGTTTGAAGAAGCGACTTTTTCCAAGGTCACATGGCGTCTGCTTCCGCTGCTTTTCCTCTGCTATGTTGCTTCTTATCTGGACCGCGTCAACGTCGGTTTCGCCAAGCTGCAAATGCTGCAGGACCTGAAGTTCAGTGAAACCGTGTACGGCCTCGGCGCCGGCATTTTCTTCATCGGCTATTTCATTTTTGAAGTCCCCAGCAACATCATCCTGCACAAGGTCGGCGCGCGGCTCTGGATCGCGCGCATCATGATCACCTGGGGCATCATTTCGGGCGCCATGATTTTCGTGACGACGCCGGAAATGTTCTACGTCATGCGCTTCCTGCTGGGCGTGGCTGAAGCCGGCTTCTTCCCCGGCGTGATCCTGTACCTGACCTACTGGTATCCGTCGCATCGCCGCGGCAAGATCACCGCGCTGTTCATGACCGGCATCGCCATCTCCGGCGTCATCGGCGGCCCGCTGTCGGGCTGGATCATGCATGCCTTCCCTGGCGTACACGGCCTGACCGGCTGGCAATGGATGTTCATCATCGAAGCGATCCCATCGCTGGTGCTGGGCGTGGTCGTGATCTTCTACCTCAAGGACCGCATCCGCGACGCCGACTGGCTGAACGAAGATGAAAAGCGCCTGCTCGAATCGCAGATCGCACAGGAACAGTCCGAGAAGATCGAAGTCTCGCTGGGCCAGATGTTCGCCGACGGCAAGGTATGGCTGAGCGCGATCATCTACTTCTGCTTCGTGATGGGCCTGTACGGCGTGAGCTTTTGGCTGCCGACCATCATCAAGACCACCGGCGTCACGGATCCGCTGAACATCGGCTTGCTGACCGCGATTCCTTACGCCGTCGCCGCCATTGCGATGATCATGATCGGCCGCAGCGCCGACCAGCATCGCGAGCGCCGCTGGCACGTTGCGATCCCGGCGTTCCTGGGTTGCGTCGGCCTGCTGTTCAGCACCGTGTACGACCACAACACGCTGCTGGCGATGGCGTCGCTGACGTTGGCTGCGGTCGGCATCCTGACCACGCTGCCGCTGTTCTGGAGCCTGCCGACGGCCTTCCTGAGCGGCGCTGCGGCAGCTGCCGGCATCGCGCTGATCAACTCGTTGGGCAACCTGGCCGGTTTCGTCAGCCCTTACCTGGTCGGCTGGCTCAAGGACGCCACCCAAAGCACCAACACCGGCATGTACGTGCTGGCGGCGTCATTGCTGCTGGGCGGACTGCTGACACTGGCGGTGCCCGCCAAGCTGGTCAACAAGTAATTGTCTTTCTGCGCCCGGCGTTCGTCCGGGCGCAGCTTCTCCTCGTCCTTTCTTTCCGCGCCACTAGCGTATCGCCGGTACGGCTTCCAGCCAGAAGCGCAATTGTGCCGAACGGATTTCTCCCTTGTCGCCGAAATATTTGCTCTGCCATTCGTCCGGCGTCGTGCTCAGCATGGTGTCGGCGGCTTTCCGGCCGTTCTGCTGCACCATCCAGCGCCATGAAAAGTGATCATAGATATCCAGCACATGGGTCGCATAAGCCTGCGCCAGCGCTTGCTGCCCCTTGAAGATGGCCAGGTTGTCATCGTTGTCATACGAAGCCTTGTAGCCAAGGTTGTGACTGCCGGTCACCACCACGCAATCGTCGGAGAACGGATCGATGACCACAATCTTGTCGTGCGTGACGGCGAAACCGGCCGAGAGAATTTCCTTTTGCCAACCACGGGGAACGACGGAGGTCAAGGCTTTGGCGGAAATCACGCGCGGATCTTGTTTGCCCGGCGGATCCCCCTTCATGCGCCTGGGCGGCTCGACGCCCTGCAACTCATACAGGAAGCCTGCCGCCGTGGATGGATTGGTCACGCAGCCGCGTACGAACAGCTTGTCGTTGGCCTTCTGTGCTTCCGCCGCCCAATTGACGATGCTGGGCGTGCCCGGATAAAACGCCAGGAACAGCACCGCATGCCGCGCACCGGCGATCAATGCCGCCACTTCTTCCATGTCGGGTGGACGTACCTCGCCGGCGCGTGTGCGACCGCGCGGTTTGGGCGTGTTGGGTGAAAACCAGCTGGTGACGGTGGAGCCGTCGTCTTGCTTAATCAGCCTGGATTTGGCGTTCCAGGTCCGCAACTTCGTTCCTTGCAGGGATTTGGCCGTACCGCCTGCCGCATCGGTATCGGCGGCCAGCTGGTGCCAATAGTCGAGATAGCGTTTGGCCAGCGCCGCATCATCGGAGATGACGGTGTTGTTGGTTTGCGTGCAGAGCCCGGTCGAGGTCCAGTTGGTGGAGCCGAACAAGACCGCTTGCGGTTTGCCCTTGGCATCCACGTACACCAGGAATTTGTTATGGGCGATGTGGCTGTTCGGCACCATGCGGTCAATCAGCTCGCCGGCTGTGGCGCGCAGCCGCTTGCGCGACGCATCGTTGCCATCCGTGATGCCGCTGGCGCTTTGCTGGTCGCTGGCCTTCGGATTGGAAAGGATCAGGTGCAGTTTCTTGCCGGCCTTCTCCAGGGCCGAGATCAGTTCATCGTCACCCAGTTCGTACAAGGCCGCAAACAGCGTGCCGCCCTTGCCCGCTCGCGCGACGAAATCGAGCAACGCGGCAATCATCTCGCCAGCCAGGCTCTTGCGCATGGCGTTGCCGGGGCTGGTCACCATGCTCAGCAGGCTTTCCTTGTCGGGATGGCCGTCCATGGCGCGCGACACCCGTTGCGTCGAGATCAGTCCGCGATTGAAATACGCCCGCAGATCCGGCCCGACCTGCGGGCTCAGAGTGACTTCATTGGAGATAGCGAAACCGACGCGCATGGGCGTCAGTTTTCCCGGCTTGCCTTCCAACGGCACGATCCGGTAGCGGAAGGTTCGGTTGCCCTTGCCGGCGATCAGGCGCGCGTAAGGATCTTTCCAATAGAATTTTTGAATCGGGAATTGCGCCGTGGTCTGTGCCGGCAGGCGCCGACTGCCGGGAAACACGGCTATCGATGGCAGCGGCGTCTCCTTGCCTGCGGCGTCGATGCGGTACACCGCAAAACCCATGCAGCCGGGCAGTTTGCGGCCGTAACTCCATGCAATCAAGACAACATCGTTGTCGGCAAACGCTACCGCGTTTTGCATACCTGTCTCCCATCCGGTTGTCGGACACCTGCAAGGCTTCTCTGCAACAAACAGCTGTACTGCAAAGTAGCGCCGCGATGTGACCGGACAATGACCGGATGACAGACGAGAGGCTAGCGCGCCAGCCGGCGCCAGATCGCATCCAACACATTGTTCAGTTCGGCGCCCTGCGCCTGGATCACGCCCATGCCGTACTCCTTGCGCCGCACGCCTGCGTCGAACAGTTCAAGCGCCCATACCGCATCCGTGGTGCGTTGAAGCGGCAAGGCTTCAGGCAGGCTCCAGACCGCATTCATCAGCGGCACGATGACCGCCAGGTCGTCGTCGCTCAGCTGCACCGTGCGGCTTTGCACCAGCGCCGGTTTTTCGGTCGGATTATTTAGCTGGGTGATGAAGCGCGTCATGCTGCGCCGGTCCAGATCGACCGCCGACCAGTAACCGACGGGCGTACCAAATGCGCCCTGCGAAATGACGACGCCGCGCACCGGCATCATTTCGGCCGGTACGGTGACCGCGCACTCGCCGCAGATACGCGCCTTGACCGGGGCATAGGCCGGGACTTCGGCAAAGGCATTGCTTGCCAGGCAGGCAAGCAGCAGGATGTGGCAGCGGACGCGGCGGGACAGTTTGCTCATGATGGCGGCTCGGGATGAAGGTTTGGCGGGATGGTCTCACATCTTTGCCGGAAATGCCGGGTGGAATGCAGGCCGATCTGCGGTCCGAACTGCAGCCTCATCCGATGGCATCGGCGCTTCTCTGTCAAAATGGCGAATTCTTTTGTGCTGGCCCAAGTTCATGAACGCACCCGTCACCCCGTCCGGCGATATCGATCCCGTCGCGCTGCCATTTGCCAATGCCTTTGCGGAATTGCCACCGCCGTTCTTCACGCGGCTGCAACCGACGCCGTTGCCGCAACCTTATCTGGTGGGCGTCAGCGCAGATGCCGCCGCGCTGATCGGCATCGATCCTGCGACCGCCCGCAGCGAGAGTTTCCTCGACGTCTTCACCGGCAATGTGATCGCGCAAAATTCGAAACCATTGGCCGCCGTGTATTCAGGCCACCAGTTCGGTGTCTGGGCCGGCCAGCTCGGCGACGGTCGCGCGATCCTGCTGGGCGACTTGCCGGCGCGCGACGGCGGCCGCATGGAGATCCAGCTCAAGGGCGCCGGCCAGACGCCCTATTCACGCATGGGCGATGGCCGCGCCGTGCTGCGTTCGTCGATCCGCGAATTCCTGTGTTCCGAAGCGATGGCCGGGCTCGGCATCCCGACCACGCGCGCGCTGTGCGTCACCGGATCGGATCTGCAAGTCCGCCGCGAAACACTGGAAACCACGGCGGTGGTCACGCGCATGTCGCCCAGCTTCATCCGCTTCGGCTCATTCGAGCATTGGTATTACAACAAGCGCCACGATGAACTGAAACTGCTGGCCGACAATGTCATCGCCAATTTTTATCCCGAATTGCTCGGCGCCGACAATCCCTACCGCGCGCTGCTGGCCGAAGTAACGCGCCGTACGGCACACCTGATGGCGCATTGGCAGGCGGTCGGCTTCATGCACGGCGTGATGAACACCGACAACATGTCCATCCTCGGACTGACGCTGGACTACGGCCCCTTCGGTTTCATGGAAGCCTTCGATGCGCGCCACATTTGCAACCACACTGATCAACAAGGGCGCTATTCATACCAGATGCAGCCGCGCATCGGCCAGTGGAACTGCTTTGCGCTTGGCCAGGCGCTGTTGCCGCTGATCGACAGCGTGGAAGAGACCGAAGCAGCGCTGGGGCAATATGAGGCAGAATTCGCCGCGAAGAACGATGACTTGCTGCACGCCAAACTCGGCCTGGCGAGCCGTCAGGCCGACGATGACAAGCTGTTCGAATCCATGTTCGCCATCCTGCAGGCCGGTCATGTCGATTTCACGCTGTTCTTCCGCCGCCTGAGCGATCTGCATGCCAAGGACAATGGCGGCGATGAACCATTGCGCGATCTGTTCATCGAACGTGCTTCCTTCGACGCCTGGGCCGAACAATACCGCGCCCGCCTGCTGCAGGAAAACAGTGTCGATGCCACGAGGAAACTTGCAATGGACGCAAGCAACCCCAAATACGTGCTACGGAATTACCTGGCGCAAGTCGCCATCGACAAAGCGCAAAACAAGGATTTCTCGGAAGTCGCCAAGCTGCAGGAAATCCTGCGCCGGCCTTTCGACGAGCAACCGGAACACGACAAGTACGCCGACCTGCCGCCGGACTGGGCCAGCCATTTGGAAGTCAGCTGCTCCTCGTGAGCGTAAGATTGCCCGGCGACGCGCGACCAAGCCACATGCACCTCATTCACGACCGTATTTACCACCCTTGCCAAGGAGCCACCCCATGACTGCCAAAGTTCAAAAAACCGATGCCGAATGGCGCGCCCAACTGGACACCATGGAATACCAGGTGACCCGCCATGCCGCCACCGAGCGCGCATTCACCGGTAAATTCTGGGACCATCACGAAGCCGGCATCTACACCTGCGTCTGCTGCAATACGCCCTTGTTCGCCTCCGACGCCAAGTTCGATTCGGGTTGCGGCTGGCCCAGCTATTTCAAGGCGCTCGATCCGGCCAACGTGCGCGAGATCGTTGACAAAAGCCATGGCATGATCCGCACCGAAATCGTATGCAAGGTCTGCGATGCGCATCTCGGCCACGTGTTCCCCGACGGCCCGCCGCCGACCGGCTTGCGCTACTGCATCAATTCGGCTTCATTGCGCTTTGATCCGGCCACCTGATAAGCTGCGGGTCTGTATCATCCTGCGGCATCCGCCCATCTACTTTTAAAAAGACTCCCGCACATGAAGTTCTTGTTCGACCTATTTCCCGTCATCCTCTTTTTTGGTGTCTTCAAATGGGGTGAAGGCCATGCCGACGCCGCCCAGGGCCTGGTGTCGCAATACCTGTCGGGCGTGATGTCCGGCGGCGCCGTCACCGCCACGCTGGCGCCGATCCTGCTGGCCACGGCAGTGGCCATCGTCGCCTCGCTGGCGCAGATCGGCTACCTGCTGGCGCGCCGCAAGAAGGTCGACGGTATGCTGTGGGTCTCGCTGGCGATCATCGTGGTGTTCGGCGGCGCCACGATCTACTTCCGCGACGATACGTTCATCAAGTGGAAGCCGACCATTCTTTACTGGTGCTTTGCCGTTGCCTTGCTGGCCAGCCAACTTTTCTTCAAGAAAAATCTGATCCGCACGATGATGGAAAAGCAGGTTTCCCTGCCCGAACCGGTATGGGGCAAGCTGAACCTGGCCTGGTCGGTGTTCTTCGTCGCAATGGGCCTGCTCAACCTGTATGTGGCGTTCAATTACACGCTCGATGTCTGGGTCAATTTCAAGATGTTCGGCACCATGGGCCTGATGTTCGCTTTCATCATCGCGCAAAGCCTGTTCCTGTCGAAATACATGAAGGACGCCGAATGAGCGCACGACCAGATGCCATTCGCGAACGGCTGCTGGCCGCTTTCACGCCGAGCGAGTGCCTGGTGGAAGATGAATCGGCCCTGCATGCCGGTCATGCGGGCGCTGCGTCGGGCGGCGGGCACTATCGCGTACGCCTGATTTCAGCCGCTTTTGAGGGTAAAAATCGTTTAATTCGGCATCGGCTGGTGTATGATTGCCTGGCTGACATGATGCACAAGGATATACACGCACTGGCCATCACGGCTATCGCACCATCAGAAATAGCGAACTAACAAGACTATCCCCCCTCTTATATCTCATACTTCCCGGCTTGTTAGCTATTAGTTACCTTATTACCTCCATTTTTTAGGATTCGATAATGACATTCAAACCTGCTCGTTCGCTGGTGCTGCTGTTTGCAGCCGCTGCTCTGCCAGTCATGGCGCAAAACCTCGCCGTCGTGAACGGCAAGTCCATCCCTTCGTCGCGTGCAGATGCCATGGTCAAGCAAATGACTGCACAAGGTCAGCCTGACAGCCCGCAACTGCGCGGCGCCGTCAAGGAAGAGCTGATCAATCGCGAAATCCTGATGCAGGAAGCCGACAAGCAAGGCCTGAGCAACAACGCCGACGTCAAGAACCAGCTTGAACTGGCGCGCCAGGGTATCGTCATCCGCGCGCTGATCGGCGACTACCTGAAGAAGCATCCGGTTGCAGATGCCGACATCAAGGCCGAGTATGACAAGTTCAAGGCACAAGCCGGCGACAAGGAATACCACGCTCGCCACATCCTGGTCGACAAGGAAGAAGACGCCAAGGCGATCATCGCCAAACTGAAGGCCGGCACCAAGTTTGAAGACCTGGCAAAGCAATCGAAGGACACCGGCTCGGCAGCCAACGGCGGCGACCTGGACTGGGCAACGCCTGCTTCGTTCGTGAAGCCGTTCTCCGACGCCATGGTTGCACTGAAGAAGGGTGAAATCACCGAAACACCGGTCAAGACCCAATTCGGTTTCCACGTGATCAAGCTGGAAGACACTCGTCCGGCCAAGGTCCCGACCCTGGAAGAAGTGAAGCCGCAAATCGCCGAAGCGCTGCAACAGAAGAAGCTGCAGGCGTATCAGGAAGAACTGCGCAAGAAAGCCAAGGTTCAGTAAGACTCAGTAGTACCCCGCATCATTTCGCGGTACGCGCAAGCGTTCCTCGGAACAAAAAAACGCCCCGACCGGAAACGGTTTGGGCGTTTTTTTAATTTCCAGGCTTTGTTTTTTGATTTGTACAAAAAATGATACTCGATGCGTAAAAAACTAAAAAAAATTACCATCCGTGCGCGAAACGCGCATTTCAGTCAATAAGGATGAGGAAATTATTTACGCATTTACCGAAAAACGACAAAAATCGCCATTGCCGCCAATTTCCTTTTTCAGTCGAAAAACGTCCTGATATTCTTGCGCCTTGCCCCTATCGGGGCGACGCCGCGCACCAACATTCAAAAGCAAGCGCGGCGATGAACGGCAGGAGGCCGGCGTTACACAATATCGTTCGCGCTCCCCGCCATCCATAACAAATGCAAGTTCAGGAGATATCGATGAAAAAAACTTACCTGGCCCTGGCTATCGCAGGTCTGGCCTGCACCAGCGCCTTCGCACAGTCCAACGTCACCATCTACGGCATTGTCGACACCAGCATCCACTACCTCAGCAACGCCAATGCGCAGGGCAACAGCAACGTCCGCGTGGATAATGGCGCGATTGCCAACAGCCGTATCGGCTTCAAGGGTACCGAAGATCTGGGCGGCGGCCTGAAAGCCATGTTCCAACTGGAAAACGGCTTTAGCAGCGACAACGGCGCAATGCTGCAAGGCGGATCACTGTTCGGCCGCCAATCGTGGGTTGGCCTGCAAGGCAGTTTGGGCAAGATCCGCATGGGTCGCCAGAACACTCCGCTGTTCGACCTGCTGGCCGATCACTTCGATCCGCTGACCGTCGGCAACTATGCCAGCAACTCCTGGCTGCCGGCCGCCGGCACGCTGATTCGCACTCCCAACATGCTGCGCTATGACAACGACTTCGGTCCGGTGTCGGCTTCGGTCAGCTGGGCGTTCGGTGAGCAGGCCGGTTCGCTGCGTACGGGCAGTCAGTTCAGCAGCGCCCTGCGCTATACCGTCGGCGGCTTCGCAATCGGCGGCGGCTACCAGCAAACCGTCAGCGCCACCAATTCCAGCTACAAGGACAAGGTTTGGAACCTGTCGGCGTCCTATGACTTCGGCCCTGCCAAGGTGTTCGGCGGCTGGTTCAATATCAAGGACCAAACCGGCCTGACCGGCGCCTACATGGCTGCCGACAGCGATGTCAGCAACGGCTGGACCACTGCGTCGACCGTCGCAGCGACTCCCGGTAACCAACGCAAGGACAATGGCTTCTTCCTGGGCAGCAGCTACAAGGCCACCAACGCCCTGACCCTGACCGGCGCGTTCTACTACGACAAGAGCAAGAACGTGTCTTACACCACGTTGGGCAATGTCGGCGACGGCAAGCGTTATGCGGTGGTCGGCTGGGCCGACTATGCGCTGTCCAAGCGTACCCAGCTGTACACCACGATCGACTACAACAAGGCCAGGGATGCGGCCGTGTACGAGCTGACCAACTCGCCATCGGGCAAGAACAGCGTGACCACCGTCGGCGTCGGTATCCGTCACATTTTCTGATCCGGCCTGAATCGCGCCGCCTGCTTTTAACAGTGGGCGGCGCACGTCAGACGGCGCCGGAAAACAAAAAGCGCAGTTCCTTCCGGAACTGCGCTTTTTTATTGCCTTCGCTGTTTGCAGCCTAGCCTGCCTACATCAGCCTACCCACTTGCGCGCATTGCGGAACATGCGCATCCATGGCGAATCTTCGCCCCAGCCATCCGGATGCCAGGACTGCGTCACGCTGCGGAACACGCGTTCGGCATGCGGCATCAACACGTTGAAACGGCCGTCCGGCGTGGTCACAGAGGTGATGCCTTGCGGTGAGCCGTTCGGGTTGTAGGGATAGGCTTCGGTTACCGCGCCCTTGTTGTCGACGAAACGCATCGCCACCAGCGCCTTGTTGACGTCGCCGGTCAGCGAGAAGTCGGCAAAGCCTTCGCCGTGCGCCACCGCGATCGGCGTTTGCGTGCCGGCCATGCCCTGCAGGAAGATCGACGGCGAGTCTTGCACTTCCACCATCGAGAAGCGCGCTTCGAATTGCTCCGACTTGTTGCGCGTGAACTTCGGCCAGTCTTGTGCGCCCGGAATGATGGACTTGAGGTTGCTCATCATCTGGCAGCCGTTGCAGATACCCAGCGAGAAGGTGTCCTGGCGCTGGAAGAATTGCGAGAACTGCTCCGCCAGTTGCGCGTTGAACAGGATGGTCTTGGCCCAGCCTTCGCCGGCGCCCAGCACGTCGCCGTAGGAGAAGCCGCCAACCGCGATCAGGCCCTTGAAATCATCCAGCTTGGCGCGGCCGGCAATCAGGTCGCTCATGTGCACGTCGACTGACTCAAAGCCGGACTTGTGCATCACGTAGGCTGTCTCGATGTGCGAATTGACGCCCTGCTCGCGCAGGATCGCCACACGCGGACGCGCGCCGATATTGAGGAACGGCGCCGCGATGTCTTCCTGCGGATCGAACGTCAGCTTCGGCGTGATGCCCGGATCGGCCAAATCCAGCAGGCGTTCGTATTCGGCATCGGCGCAGGCCGGGTTGTCGCGCAGGCGCGCGATGCGCCAGCTGGTTTCGCTCCACAGGCGATGCAGCGCGCTGCGCGGCTGGCTGTAGATGTTCTTGGCGTCGCGCATGAATTCGATCACGTCGCGATTGTTCGGCTTGCCGATGATGTGGCTGCAGGCGCCCAGGTTGTAGGTGCGCAGCACGTTCATGACTTCCGACTTCTGGTCGGCGCGCACCTGGATCACGGCGCCCAGCTCTTCGTTGAACAGCGCGCGCAGCGTCAGTTCATTGCGGCGTTCACCGACTTGCGCGGTCCAGTTCTTGGAGTCGCCCCAATCGGCGGCGTGCTCGCTCTCCATGGCCAGGATGTCGAGGTTGATCGACAGGCCGCTGCGACCGGCGAAGGCCATTTCCGCCAGCGTGGCGAACAGGCCGCCGTCCGAACGGTCATGGTAGGCCAGCAACTGGCCTTCCTTGTTCAACTGCTGGATCGCGGCGAAGAAACCCTTGAGGTCTTCGGCGCTGTCGACGTCCGGCGTTTCGTTGCCGATCTGCTGCATGACCTGCGTCAGCGCCGAGGCGCCCATACGGTTCTTGCCGCGACCAAGGTCAATGGCGATCAGCACGGTGTCGCCCAGGTCGGTGCGAATCTGCGGCGTCAATGTGCGGCGCACATCCTGCACCGGCGCAAACGACGACACGATCAGCGATACCGGCGACATGACGGATTTGGCGGCGCCATCGTCTTTCCACGTTGTGCGCATGGACAGCGAATCCTTGCCGACCGGGATCGAGACGCCCAGCGCCGGGCACAATTCCATGCCGATGGCCTTGACGGTGTCGAACAGTGCGGCGTCCTGGCCTGGCTGACCACAGGCCGCCATCCAGTTGGCTGACAGCTTGATGTCGGAAATCTTGTCGATCGCCGCAGCGGCGATGTTGGTGATCGCTTCGCCGACGGCCATGCGGCCCGAGGCGGCAGCGTTGATCACCGCCAGCGGCGTGCGCTCGCCCATCGCCATTGCTTCACCCAGATAGCCTTCCAGGCTCATTGCGGTGACGGCGCAGTCAGCGACAGGCACCTGCCACGGGCCGACCATCTGGTCGCGCACGGTCATCGCGCCGACACTGCGGTCGCCGATGGTGATCAGGAAGGATTTGTCGGCCACGGTCGGCAGACGCAGCACGCGGTGCGACACTTCCACCAGGTCCATGCCGGTCAGGTCCACCGGCGGCAATTCGACGGCAACGTGCTGGACATCGCGGTGCATCTTGGGCGGCTTGCCCAGCAACACGTCCATCGGCATGTCGACCGGGTTGTTGTTCTGTTCGGCGTCGACCAGCTTGAGCTGGCGTTCTTCCGTTGCGGTGCCGACCACGGCAAACAGGCAGCGCTCGCGCTCGCACAGGTAGCGGAACAGCGGCAGTTGTTCGGGCGCGATCGCCAGCACGTAGCGCTCCTGCGATTCGTTGCTCCAGATTTCCTTCGGAGCCAGGCCGCTCTCTTCCAGCGGGATCTTGCGCAGGTCGAAAATCGCGCCGCGCTTGGCGTCGTTGGTGATTTCCGGGAATGCGTTCGACAGGCCGCCGGCGCCGACGTCATGGATGGACAGAATCGGATTGTCATCGCCCATGGTCCAGCAGGCGTTGATGACCTCCTGCGCGCGGCGTTCCATTTCCGGATTGCCGCGTTGCACCGAGTCGAAATCCAGGTCGGCGGTATTGGCGCCGGTAGCCATCGACGACGCGGCGCTGCCGCCCATGCCGATGCGCATGCCGGGACCGCCCAGCTGGATCAGCAGGCTGCCGACGGGCAGGTCGTTTTTCTTGGTGTGCTTGGCGTTGATGCTGCCGATGCCGCCGGCGATCATGATGGGCTTGTGATAGCCCTGCACGTTGCCGCCGACATTTTGTTCGTAGGTGCGGAAGTAGCCGCCCAGGTTGGGACGGCCGAATTCATTGTTGAACGCAGCGCCGCCGAGCGGGCCGTCGATCATGATCTGCAGCGGCGAAGCGATGCGGTCGGGCTTGCCGTAAATGCCGCCTTGCGCCAATGCATCGCGCTGCGCCGGCGCCTGGGCGACGTTGCGGGCGTTTTCCCATGGTTGAACGGCATGCGTGACCATCAGGTTGGAGACGGTGAAACCGGTCAGGCCCGCCTTCGGCTTGGCGCCGCGGCCGGTTGCACCTTCATCGCGAATTTCTCCACCGGCACCGGTGGAGGCGCCCGGAAATGGCGAAATCGCGGTCGGGTGATTGTGCGTCTCGACCTTCATCAGGATATGGGTCAGTTCGTCCGATGCTTCGTAGACGTTGCCCTTGGCCGCACCGCGCTGGTAGAAGCGTGAAATGGTGGCGCCTTCGATCACGGACGAGTTGTCGCTATAGGCGACCACGGTGCCTTCGGGATGCAGCTCGTGCGTGTTGCGGATCATGCCGAACAGCGACTTGGTTTGCTTTTCGCCGTCGATGGTCCAGTCGGCGTTGAAAATCTTGTGGCGGCAGTGTTCGCTGTTGGCTTGCGCGAACATCATCAGTTCGACGTCGGTCGGATTGCGCTGGGCGCGGGTGAAGGCCTCGACCAGATAATCGATCTCGTCGTCGGACAGCGCCAGGCCGAGTTCGGTGTTGGCGTTTTCCAAGGCGCCCTTGCCGCCGGCCAGCAGATCGATGAATTCCAGCGGCTTGGCTTGCAGCTCGCTGAACAAACCCGCTGCCTCCTGCGGCGTGCGCAGGACCATGTCGGTCATGCGGTCGTGCAGCAGCGCGGCAACTGCCGCGATGCTGGCGTCGCCGAGCTTCTTCGCGCCGCCCAGCAAGCCGCTCTTGACCTGCACGTGATAGGCGATGCCGCGCTCGATACGGTGAATGTTCGCCATGCCGCAGTTGCGGGCGATGTCGGTAGCCTTGCTGGCCCACGGCGAAATCGTGCCGAAGCGCGGGATCACCACAAATTCATCACCCTCGGCTGCGCCGCTGAACGGCTCGCCGTAGGTCAGCAAACCGTCGAGGCGGTCCCGGTCTTGCTGCGACACCTCACCGACGGCGTCGATGAAATGGATGAAGCGTCCGGTCACGCCCGTAATGGCGGCGTCGACAGCTTGCAGTTGGGACAGGAGACGTTGGGTGCGGAAGGCGGAAAGGGCATTGGAGCCCGGCAGAATCAGCATGGCAGGAAGTCAGGATTTGGCGGTGGAATCGAGTCGCATCAGGTCCGGAGCGCAGTATCTGCGTCGGAAAATACGAAAACCCGAATTATACCTTGCCCACCCTGTTCCAGCCCATGAAAACGCCATTCCGGCAGGAAAGCAATCCGGAATGGCAGCAACGGGAGCCCGGGACTTAAAAATCCTTCAACACGATCTTGCCGATCACGCGCCCGCCTTCCAGGTCGGCATGTGCCTGGCGCAGGTTGGCGGCATTGATCGGCGACAACACTTTGCTGAGTGTGGTGCGGATCACACCCTGGTCGATCAGGGCGGCGATTTCATTGAGCAGCTTGCCCTGCTCGCCCATGTCCGGAGTCTGGAACATCGACCGGGTAAACATGAACTCCCACACGAAACCGGCGCTCTTGGCTTTGAGCAACGACACGTCCAGCGGCGCGCTGTTCTCGACGATGGTGGCGATCGTGCCCTGCGGTGCAATGGCCTGCGCCGCCGCCGGGAAATGCTTGTCGGTGTCGTTGAGGATCAGCACATAGTCGACCTGCTCGACACCGATATCCTTGAGCTGGGCCGGGATGTCGCCGAAATGATTGATCACCTGCTGCGCGCCCAGTTCACGCACCCATTTTTCGGACTCGGGACGCGAGGCCGTGGCGATCACGTTCAGCCCGACCACCTTGGCCGCGAGCTGGATCGCAATTGAGCCCACGCCGCCGGCGCCGCCGATGATCAGGATGCTGGGCGCCTTGCCGGAAGCGGCTGCGGCTTTGCGAGGCACGCGCAAACGCTCGAACAGGGCTTCCCAGGCTGTGATGGCGGTCAGCGGCAAGGCCGCGGCCTCTTCCACCGACAGCGAGGCCGGCGCATGGCCGACGATGCGTTCATCGACCAGCTGGAATTCACTGTTGCTGCCCGGACGCATGATGTCGCCGGCATAGAACACCTGGTCGCCGACCTTGAAGCCGGTGACGTCGGCGCCGATCGCTTCGACCACGCCGGCGGCATCCCAACCGAGCACGCGCGGCGTGTCTTCGATCTTGTCCTTGGGCGCGCGCACCTTGGTGTCGACAGGATTGACCGCGATTGCCTTGACCGCCACCAGCAAGTCGCGGCCTTGCGGCACCGGGCGCGGCAAGTCGACGTCGAGCAGGGATTCAGGATTGGCGATGGGCAGGTAACGCTTCAGGGCAACGGCTTTCATGGTGTTTCTCCTTTATCAAGCACCCGGCAATGTCCGGGAGATGAAGCATTATCACCGCGTCGCAAAAACAGATAAATAGACTTAAAATTGAATTACTTACAAATTAAATTTGAAAATAACCATGTATGCGACCACCGACCTGCAATTGCTGATCCATACCGCCGACACAGGCAGCCTGTCGCAGGCCGCGCGCATCCTCGGCATCCTGCCGGCAACCGCCAGCGCCAGCCTGAAGCGTGTCGAGCAGCGCCTCAACACGCGCCTGTTTGCGCGCTCGACGCGCAGCATGCGACTCACGCCCGAGGGGGAAATTTTTTTGGAGTACTGCCGCGACGCGCTGGCGCTCCTGCAGGAAGGCGAAACCCTGCTTAGCAGTGGCAAGGATGCGATCCAGGGACACATCAGGCTGTCCATGCCGTCCGACATCGGACGCAATGTGCTGTTCCCGTGGCTCAACGAATTCCAGGCGCTGCATCCGGCGGTCAAGTTCACGATGCAGTTTTCGGACCGGGTCGCCGACCTGTTCCGGGACGCCGTCGACGTCGCCATCCGTTCCGGCAAGCTGGCAGACTCGTCACTGGTGTCACAGCAACTCGCCACCGGCCGGCGCGTACTGGTGGCGTCGCCGGATTACCTGCGTCGTCACGGCACGCCGCAGACACCGGACGACCTGGTGCGCCACAACTGCCTGCTGTTCTACCTGAAGCAAGGGTTGTTCAACCAGTGGCGTTTCCAGAACGGCAAACAGGCCATTGACGTCAAGGTGCAAGGCGACCGCATGACCGACGACGCCTCGATTGCACGCGAATGGGCAGTGGCGGGCGTGGGCATCGCCTACAAATCCTGGATCGATGTGCGCAGCGACGTGCGCGCCGGACGGCTGGCGACCGTTCTGGACGCGTACTGCCGGGAAGAGATTCCGCTCAACGCGGTCTACCCGCATCGCAACAGCGCGTCGCCGACGGTGCGCGCCCTTGTAGCGTTCTTGCGTGCGCGCTTCGATGCATTGGACGCAGTGAACACATCGAACGCAGAATAAAAACGGCCCGGCCGACTTGCGTCGAACCGGGCCGGCGTGAAGAAATACAATCGATTACTTCACGACCAGGCTGTTCTTCACGCCCTTGACGCCTTCCACCTTGCGGGCCACCTCGGCAGCCTTGAGCGAAGCGGCGCTGTTGTTCACGAAACCGCTCAGTTGCACGATGCCCTTGAAGGTCTCGACACCGATTTGCAGCGTTTTCAGGTTCGGTTCTTCGAAGATCGCCGCCTTCACCTTGGTGGTGATCACGGAGTCGTCGATGTACTGACCGGTGCTGGCCTGCTGGGGCGTCGAGCCGCAACCGGCCAGCGCCAGTACGAACAGAGCAAAGAAGAATGCAGCAAAACGTTTGGACATGGTCATGGTGTTCACCTTTTTTAATGGATTGATGCGTGTTGATACGAAACTGCGAAACGCTCATTACGGCAAAACGGCAAACCGCTTTGCTGTGGCTGGCGCTAATGTAACCAGTCAGCGCCCGAAATAACAAGCCCCTTTCAGAGGAAAAGTCCGGTTCACGGTTCCCGCGCCAGACGACAATCTCCAAAATGTCGAAATCGGTTGAACCCTTTTTCGATTCCGCCGCGATATTGCCGCAAAAAACAGCAAAGCGCAGTACGCTGCCGCGATTTGGTATCATTCAGGCCGCATTACGGGGCGAGTATCGGGCGAACACCCCGGACGGATCATCGGCGCACCTCGGCAAGCAGCGCCAGCACGGGTCGACAAGGTTTTTCCACCGGGTCGGCCGCGATTGAATTAGTGACGACAATAGTGACGCATAACAAAACACTGAAGCAGATTGCCATTGTGGGCGGTGGCCTGTCGGGGGTAACCACAGCCTATTTCCTGGCCCGCGCCGGCTTCGAGGTCGCGGTGCTGGAACGCCGCGCCAACGTTGCCGAAGAATCCACGTTCGGCAACTCCGGCCTGCTCGCGCCCAGCGTGGTGCAGCCCCTGGTCCTGCCGGCGATCACGCGCACCGCCTTCTCCAATCTGTTCAAGAATGAACCGCCTATCCTGGTCAAGTCCGGCTTCAATCCGTCGCGTTGGCGCTGGGTGCGCAGATCGCGCCGCGAATACCAGGACTATTTTTCGCTCAACAAGCAGCGCCTGACGCGCTTGTCGGCCTACGGCCAGATGCTGGCCCAGCACTTGCAGGAACAGTACGGGCTGGAAGAGGAAAACAGCCAGGGCCTGCTGCACCTGTTCCGCAATCAAGCGGACGCCGAGCGCTGCGCCGCCATCGAAAACAGCCTCAAGCAATTCGAGCTGCCGCGCCAGCAACTCAAGGGCCAGAACGCCATCAGGGAGGTCGAGCCGGCTTTCCAGTCGGACACGCCGATTTCAGGCGCCCTGTACTACCCGAAAGATGCGGCCGGCAACTGCGTCCTGTTCGTCAAGCAACTGCGCGCAATCGCGCAGTCGATCGGCGTGCAATTCCATTTTTCGCAATCGGTGAAAGCGGTCCGGCCCGAGCTCGGCGGCCGCGTCTCGATCGACGTCGGCAGCGCCGACGGCGACAGCACCCTGACCGTTGACGGCGTGGTGCTGGCTGCGGGCATGCAAAACCTGCCGCTGCTGAAGCCGCTCGGCTTGTCCCTGCCACTGTGCCCGGTGCAGAGCTACAATGCCATGGCGGCCGTCAAGAACCTCGACGAAGCACCCAACACGACGTTGTTCGACGAAAGCTACAAAGTCGCCATCGCCCGCGTCGGCAACCGTATCCGCGTCTCCGGCCTGCTCGGCTTCCTGCCTCGCACCGAACTGCCGCATCCCAAGGCCATCGCCAGCCTGCTCAAGGTCGCCAACGACTACTATCCGAACGCGGCCAATTTCAACACCGCCAACTTCTGGAGCAGCACTTTCGCGTTGCAACCGAACGGCATGCCGCTGGTAGGCGGCACCGCGCACGGCAACGTCTTCGTCAATACCGGCCACGGCGCCCACGGCTGGGCCGCTGCCGTCGGGTCGGGAAAATTGCTGGCCGACGCCATGGCCGGCCGCGAGACGGAAATCGACAGCGACGGATTGCTGATCTCGTCCGTCGCAGGCTGAAACGCTGCGCAGGCGGCGCTACGGTCGCTACCGCCTGCGCGGTTTTCATGTCTGCGGATTTTTTTCAATTGACTTAGAATGGTCGCGCCAGCACCATTCCTGCTTTCCCTCCGTTTCGTCTTCACCTTTACCTTATCGGGCCGCGTCGTCTATGAGTGCGCTTTATTCGATTGCTGAAATTCGCCAGATCGAACATGCCGCCCAGGCAGAACTGCCCTCCTACACGCTGATGCAACGCGCGGGCGAAGCGTGCGCCCGCCGCGCGCTGAGCCTGGTGGCGGGAGACGATGACATCCAGGTGCTTGTCCTCGCGGGTCCCGGCAACAACGGCGGCGACGCGCTGGAAGCGGCGCACTACCTTTCCCAATTTGAACTGCATGTCGCCGTCGCCCTGCATGCAGACGAAAGCAGGCAACCGGAAGACGCCCGCAAGGCGCTGCAACGCGCGCGCGAGTCCGAAGTGGAATTCCTTGATGTCGCCGACCCCGCGCATCTGACGCAGAAGCGCTGGACACTGGTCATCGACGGCTTGTTCGGCATCGGGCAGACGCGACCGATCGGCGGCAAGCTGCGCGCCTGCGTCGACTACGTCAACTCGCTGCGCTGCCCGGTGCTGGCCATCGATATCGCCAGCGGCCTGAGCGCCGATACCGGCGCCATCGTCGGCGGCGCCGGCTGCGTTGCAGTACGCGCCACGCATACGCTCAGCTTCATCGGCGACAAGCCCGGCATGCATACCTGCGACGGCCAGGATTTCAGCGGCGAGGTCGTCATCGATAACCTCGATATCGATGACAAGCTCCTGCCCTCGCCGCATGCGCAGCTCAATGAACTGGCGCTGTTCGCGTCCGCATTGAAACCGCGCGCCGGCAACACGCACAAAGGCAGCTACGGCGACGTCATCGTGGTCGGCGGCGCCCACGGCATGGGCGGCGCCCCGGTGCTGGCGGCACGCATGGCGGCGCATGCCGGCAGCGGCCGCGTGTTCATCGCCTTCGTCGACGATGCGCCGGCCTACGACAGCGTGCATCCGGAACTGATGATGCGCCAGGCCGATCGGGTCGAGTTCGGCGCGTCCTCGATGGTGGTCGGGCCCGGCCTCGGTACTTCGCGCCACGCGCATGACGTGCTGTCGCGCGCCCTCGATGCGCAGGGCCGCATCGTGATCGATGCCGACGCGCTGAACATGATCGCCGCCGAACCCGGCCTGCAGCACAAGCTGCAAAGTCGTCCGCACCAGACCAGCATCATCACGCCGCATCCGCTGGAAGCAGCCCGCCTGCTCGACGCCACCACCGCCGAAATCCAGAACGACCGGCCGGCCGCGGCACGGCTGCTGGCGCGTCATTTCAAGAGTATCGCCATCCTCAAGGGTGCAGGCACCGTCATCGCGTTTCCTGAAGGCGACATCGTCATCAACACCACCGGCAACCCGGCGCTGTCCACTGCAGGTACCGGCGACGTCCTGTCCGGCCTGTGCGGCGCCTTGCTGGCGCAGGGCTGGCCTGCGAACCAGGCGGCGCTGGCGGCCGTGTGGATGCACGGCAAGGCTGCCGACCAGCTGGTCGGCCTCGGCGTCGGCCCGGTCGGTCTGACCGCCAGTGAAGTGATTCCTGCGGTACGCACCCTCCTTAATCAAATCATCAGAGACCATGCCCGCTAATATTGCGTCACACCCCCGACTCTGGCTTGGCATCATCTTTCTGATTTCGGCGCTGTGGACGCTGTCGCTGCTGGACACCGCAGGCAAATTGCTCGGCATGGCCGGTTATCACGTGGTGATGATCGCGTGGATGCGCTACACCATCAATACCGTATTCATGGCGGCCACGCTGATGCCGCTGTACAAGCGTCGCCACGGTCGCAGCATCCTGCATTCGACCCGGCCGCGCTTGCAGGTCTTGCGCGCACTGGCGTTGCTGCTGTCGACGCTGGTTTTCTTTTCGGTGCTGAAGATCGTGCCGCTGGCCGAAGGCACCGCGATGAATTTCTGCGCGCCGCTGATCGTGCTGGCGGTGTCCCCGTGGCTGTTGGGTGAAACCACCTATATCTCGCGCTGGATCGCCGTGGGAGTGGGATTCGCCGGCATGCTGATCGTGATCCGTCCGGGCGGCGACATTCCGGCGCACGGCGTGGTGCTGGGCTTGCTGTCGGCAGCGACGTATGCCACCGTGTCGATCCTCAATCGCAAGGCCAATCAGGCCGACGATCCGATGGTGACGCTGTTCTACGGTGGTTTGGTGGGGATGGTGATCAGCAGCCTGATGGTGCCGTTTTTCTGGTCGCCGCATACGCCCGATGCGACTGAATGGATGATCCTGGCGTCGACCGGCATCACCAGCACGATCGGCCATTTTTTCATGAACAGCGCTTACCGGCACGCTGAAGCGTCCGTGCTGACGCCGTTCGCCTACAGCCAGATCATCTCGGCCAGCGCGATGGGCTGGCTGGTGTTCAACCAGTTCCCCGATGCCATCACCATCCTCGGCATCGCCATCATCTGCGCCAGCGGCATGGGCATCGCGTATGTCGAACACCGGCGCGCGCATCCGCTGCAGGGGATGGCGGATGCCGCGAAAACAGCCGCTTAAGTTTCGACCAGCCGCCCTGCGGCAATCGTGATCGTCTGCGCGCAGCGCGCCGCGATCGAGGGATCGTGCGTGACCAACACCAGCGTTGAGCCACGCTCCTTGTTCAACTCGAACATCAACTGGATCACCGCTTCGCCGGTGGTGGCGTCCAGGCTGCCGGTCGGTTCGTCGGCCAGCAACAGCGGCGGCTCGGTGACGAAGGCACGCGCCAGCGCTACGCGCTGCTGCTCGCCCCCGGACAAATATTTGGGATAGTGCTTGAGACGGCTCCCCAGTCCGACCCGCGCCAGCATGCGTTCGGCCTTGCTGCGGGCATCGGCGTCGCCGCGCAGCTCCAGCGGCAGCATGACGTTTTCGACTGCGTTGAGATGGCCAAGCAACTGGAATGACTGGAACACGAAACCGAGCTTGTGCTTGCGCAGCGCCGCGCGGCCATCCTCATCGAGTGCGAAGATGTCGGTGCCGTCGATCCTGACGGTGCCGTCAGATGGCGTATCCAGGCCTGCCAACAGACCCAGCAGCGTCGACTTGCCGGAACCGGACGCGCCGACAATGGCCAGCGTGGTTCCTGCCTGCACGTTAAAATTGACGTCGCGCAAGATCGCCAGCTCGCCGGCCTTGCTCACGGCGGTCGCCTCGGCAGCCGCGTCGGGGACGCGTTTGGACAGGTTGACGACTTCGATGGCGGAAGTGTTGGAAGTACTGGCAGCGGTGGAAGTTGAAGACACAGAGGAATCAGGCATGCAATCGAATGGAAGATGGATGAAGGCGATGAAAAGACATGATGTGCGCTGGCGCCGCCTGTTGGCCGCGCTCTTGGCAATGCCCCTGCTGATGCTCGCAGCGAGCGCCTATTCTGCACCAAAAACCCTGCTTGTGCTCGGCGACAGTCTGTCCGCCGAATACGGCCTGGCACGCGGCAGCGGCTGGGTGGCGCTGCTCGACAAACGTCTGCAACAGGAAAAAATCGGCGCCGGCGTCGTCAACGCCAGCATCAGCGGCGAAACCACCATCGGCGGCAAGACCCGCCTGCCGGCCCTGCTAAGCAAGCACGCGCCCGACGTCGTGATCATCGAGCTGGGCGCCAACGACGCCTTGCGCGGCCTGCAATTGAGCGCCACGCAAGCCAACCTGCAGGCGCTGATCGACATGGCGCGTGCGGCCAAGGCCAAGGTGGTGCTGGTGGGCATGCAGATTCCGCCAAACTATGGCGCCGACTACACCAGCAAGTTCTCGCAGCTGTTTCCCGCCGCGGCGAAGCAGAACAAGACCGCGCTGGTGCCCTTCTTCCTGAAGGATGTGGCCGACAAGCCTGCGCTGTTCCAGGCCGATCGCATGCACCCCAACGAACAGGCGCAGCAGACGCTGCTGGACAACGTCTGGCCGGCGCTCAAGCCCTTGCTCAAATAGTCGCGGGAATTTGTTTGACCGGTGCATGCAGATCAAGGAAGCGACGCAGCAACGCCGCCGACTGCGGCGTCTCGCACACCTGGGCGCACATGGCGGCGGTGTCGATGCCACACTTGCCGTAGACCTCCGTGTAATACGCCAGGTGGGCCCTGACGAACTCGCCGGTGAATTCGGGATGGAACTGCGCTGAAAAGATGTTCGGCGCCAATCGCAACATGTGGTTCGGATCCATCGTCGAACTGGCCAGCACGGTTGCGCCCGGCGGCGGCTCCAGCACCACTTGCGAATGCAGCATGTGCGCCTCGAAACGCTCCGGACTTTCGCGCAGTAGATGCTCGTCGGCGGCGACCGCATGCCGCGTCACCACCATGGTGCCGGCCACGCGCCCGGCCGGGTTGTATCCCACCTTGCCGCCGAATGCGTGCGACAGCAATTGATGTCCATAGCAGACGCCGAACATCGGCAGCCCGTGTTCTGCTGCGCGACGCAACCACGCCGCGGTGCGCTCGCTCCAGTCGACCAGATCGGTGACCATGGTCGGCGAACCGGTGATCAGCACCGCGCGGTATTGATCCGGCTCACGCAGGAACTGCCCCTGGAACACGGAGACGATTTCGGTCTCATCATCATGCAGGCCGGCCGCCTTCTGCAGCTGGACGGCATAGCTGCCGTAGGACTGGCGCAAATCGTCGACGGGATCGCCGGTGTGGATGATCAGGACGGGAGTGACCGATCTGGCTGGGGCTGAAACAGATGCGGATACTGCGGCTGACGCTGAGGCTGGCATGGACGCGGCTTCAAGGACTAAGGTGAAGGTTTATTGTAAGCGCGGCACCGCACGCCGAAGCTGCAAAAAAGGCCGCATAAGCGGCCTTTTTTGTCTGATGCAAATAATTTACACAAAGCAACTTACTTGGCGGCTGGCTTGCCGTCGGTCGCGCCAACTGTTTCGCCACCCTTCAGGATCTTGGTCTTGGCCTTTTCCTTCAGGAAGTTGATGTACGACAGCATTTCCTGCTCGGCCAGCGTATTGGCGATCTGTTCCTGCTCGGTCTTGCGACGGGCCGCATCAGGCGTGGCCGGCTGCGCCACCTTGGTGATGCGGAACACGCTGTAACCCTGGCCAGGCACTTCGATGCCGGTGTAAGCGGGCAACTTGGCGGTATCGGCCTTCATGACGGCCAGGAAGGCATCCTGGTTCCAGCCTTGGGTTTTCACGCGCGACGCCACCTTGGCCTCGCCGAAACCGGCGCCGTCGTCCTTGGACTTCAGCTCGGCCAGCTTGGCTTCGCCGGCCTTTTTGGCCAATGCCAGTTCTTCGGTCTGCGTCACCAGCTCGCGCACGATGGTCTTGACGTCGTCAAAGGCACGCTTGGTGACCGGCTTGTACTCGACGATATGACCGGCGATCAGCGTTGTCGGTGCGACCTGCACCGCTTCCGAATTGTGCTTGCCCTTGATGGTGTCGTCGGTGAACAGCGCCTTCAGGAACTTCGGATTGTTGTAGACCGTGTTCGGCGGCAGCGTCGGATTGGCCTGGCGCGTCACGCCTGCGGCGGTTTCAATCTTCAGCTTGAGCTTGTCGGCCACCGGCTTGAGGCTGTCGCCCTGTTCATAGACGGTATTGTTGAAAGTCTCGGCCAGTTCGGCGTACTTCTTGGCGCCCAGCTGCTTCTTGATTTCAGCGGAGATTTCGCCCTTCACTTCGTCCAGCGGCTTGACCGAGCCCGGCTTGACGCCGGTCAGCTGGATGATGTGATAGCCATAGTCAGACTCGACCGGATCGCTGATCTCGCCTTGCTTGAGCTTGTAGGCTGCATCTTCAAACGACTTGAGCATGGTGCCCTTGCCGAAGAAACCGAGGTCGCCGCCCTGGTCCTTGGAACCCGGATCCTGCGAGTTGGCCTTGGCCAGCTTGGCGAAATCGCCCGGCGTCTTGCGCAGCTGCGCCACCAGGCCGTCGGCCTTGGCCTTGACCGCAGCCTTGTCGGCGGCGGACGCGCCCTTCTTCACTTCCAGCAGGATGTGGCTGGCGCGGCGTTGTTCATCGGTCGAGTATTGCTTGATGTTCTGGTCGTAGTAGGACTTGACGTCAGCGTCAGACACGCTGACCTGTGCCGCCACGGCAGCGCTGTCGAGCACCACGTATTCGATCTTTGCCTGTTCCGGCACTTCGAACTTGTTGCCGTTCTGATCGTAGTAAGCCTTGAGCATGTCGTCGGTCACCTTGACCTGGCCGGCGAAGGACGCCGCCTTGAACGACAACTCCTGCACGGTGCGTTCCTGATCGTTCAGGTCGGACAGGCGCGCGGCGACCGTCTTCGGTGCGAATGCGGTGCCTTGCACGGCGGCGTTGAGCTGTTGCAGGCCCATGTCGCGGCGCAGGCTGGCTTCATACCCCTTCGGGGTCAGGCCCTGGGCCGCCAGCAGGACGCGGTACTGCTCGCTGTCGAACGTGCCGTCCGCCTTCAACAGGCCGGGAATCTGCATGATGCTTTGCTGCAGCGTCAGGTCCGACACGGACAGCTTGTCATTGACGACTTCAGCCGCCAGTGCGCGCTGGGCGATCAGGTTTTCCAATACGGCGCGGCGTGCTTCAGGGGTATCGAACACCTTCGGGTCGATCTGACCGCCGGACATCTGGCGCATGCGTTCCAGTTGCTGGCGCTGCGCGGCGTCCCATTCTTCCTTGGTGATGGTCTGCCCGGCCACCTTGGCCACGGCATTGTCGCCATCGGACAGACGGCTGTAGCCTTCCAGGCCGAAGAACGCGAAGGACGGGAAAATAAACAGCAGCAGCAGGAATTGCATCAGGCGCTGATGGTTACGGATAAATTCAAACATTGGTCAGCCGATCACGAAATCAGAAACAAGGACATCAAATGACATCAGTTACCGCACACTCGCCGCCCGGAAACCGGTCAGCCAGCGCACACACGGGAACGCATAAGAAAAAAGGCGAACTCACGTTCGCCTTGTAGCAATGCTAATGCTGGCGGAGCAGATTGCTCTGCTCTGGGAGATGCCGCCTTGGCAACAACGCCCGCGCGTCATTATACACAGCCAGCTGCGCCAAGTCACCGATGCTGCCTTGGGGAAACGCATCAAAAAACAGGGATCAGGGCGCGTTTGCACGAGTTTGCGCAGGTTTGCGTTATCATCCGGCCCGTAAACGTCCCCCAGGCAAACAGGAATCGGTCATGACAAAACTGGAAGAAATCGTCAAACGGCAAAAACAAGGCGCAAAATTCGTGCTCTCGTTTCAGATGCTGGGCATGGATGTGGAGACGTTCGATACGGTCGCGCAGAGCTGGCTCGAGCACGGCGGTCCCGGTTTCGAGTCTGCCGGCGTGCCGTTCCGCAAGGTGATCGACGGCGAATTCCTGATTGCCCGCCTGACTGTGGTCAAGACCGCCGAAGACTGAGCGCCCCCTGCTTATTCCTATTATTCGTACTTGCGCGCGTCCTCGATGACCTTGCCGTCATTGGGTAAGCTTCCCGGCGCGGCAAACAGCACCTCTCCCCTCAACTTGGTAATGTCGCGCACGCTCTCGGCAATCGCCGCCGCCGCCCCTTGCCTTGCCGCGCTTTCCATGTCTGCCGTTTCGCAATGCAGCGTCATGCTGTCGTTGGCCATTTCGCCGCTGACCACCAGCCTCGCCTTGAGGATCAGCCCATGGCGGCGCGTGACCTCCGCCACCTGCGACGGATGCACGAACATGCCGCGCACCTTGGTGGTCTGGTCGGCGCGCCCCATCCAGCCCTTGATGCGCGTGTTGGTGCGGCCGCACGGCGAGACGCCATCCAGCGCCGCGGTGAGGTCGCCGGTGCCGAAACGGATCAGCGGATAGTCGGGATTGAACGAAGTCACCACCACTTCGCCGACCTCGCCGGGCTTGACCGGATCGCCGGTGCCGGGACGAACGATTTCGAGAATCAGGTCTTCGTCGAGGATCATGCCCGGATTAACCTTGCCCTCGCTTAACGACTCGTAAGCGATGTTGCCGATGTCGGCCGAGGCGTACAGCTGCAACACGTTCGGCACGCCGTTGTCGTGGAACCAGCTGCGCAGCGATGGTGGCAAGGCCTCGGCGCTCACCAGCGCGCGCTGCAGGCTGTCGAGCGCAACGCCCATTTCCTGCGCCTTCTCGATGATGATCTTGAGGAAGGACGGGGTGCCGACATAAGCGTCCGGACGCAGCGACAGCATAGTCTGGACCTGCAGTTCGGTCTGGCCGATGCCTGACGGAATCACCGCACAGCCAAGTTTGGCCGCTGCGCCTTCGGCCATGAACGCGGCCGGCGTGAAATGGTAGGAAAAACAATTCTGGATGATATGCCCGGCGCGCAGTCCCAGCGCGCGCATCGGCCGCTCGAAGCGCCACCAGTCCTGGCTGTGTCCTTCCGGATCGAAGATCGGACCCGGCGACACGAACAGCCGGCGCAACTGGCGATGCGGCGTGGTGTTGAGTCCGCCGAACGGCGGCGTCGCCGCCTGCAAATCCTTCAGGTCCGATTTGCGTGTGACCGGCAATTGCGCCAGCGCGGCGCGCGTGCCGATGTCGCCGGCGCTGACGCCCTTGAGGATGCGGTGCCAGCCTTCGGCGCCTTGTGCACGCGCCACCAGGCCGGGCAAGGCGGACATCAGCGCGGCCTCGCGTTGTTGCGGATCGCGTTGTTCCAGAGAATCGAGAATGTCGGACATGAATTTACCGTATGCGTGGACTGAGGAAGGATTACATCAAGCCAGCCAGCGCTTGCGCCGACGATAGAACTTCATGTCGCGGAAATTCTTGCGCCCTGCCGCCGACACGCCGAGGTAGAACTCTTTGACGTCTTCGTTGCTGGCAAGATCGTTGGCCGCGCCTTCCATCACCACGCGGCCGTTCTCCAGGATGTAGCCGAAGTCTGCGTAGCGCAGCGCCACCATGGTGTTTTGCTCGGCCAGCAGGAAGGACACGTTTTCCTTGGTATTGAGATCTTTGACGATCTCGAAAATCTCTTCCACGATCTGCGGCGCTAATCCCATCGACGGTTCATCGAGCAGGATCATCGACGGCTTGGCCATCATCGCGCGGCCGATCGCGGTCATCTGCTGCTCACCGCCGGAGGTGTAACCCGACTGCGACTTGCGCCGCACCTTCAGGCGCGGAAAGTAGTCGTAGATTTTTTCCAGCTCGCGCTTCACTTCGGCGTTGCTGATGTTGCGCGTGTAGGCGCCGGTCAGCAGGTTTTCTTCGACCGTCAGATGGCCGAAGCAATGCCGGCCCTCCATCACCTGGATCACGCCGCGCTTGACCAGGTCGTTGGGGGTGAGCTGGTCGACGCGCTCGCCCTTGAATTCGATGCTGCCCTTGGTGACGTCGCCGCGTTCGGCCGTCAGCAGATTGGAAATCGCCTTGAGCGTGGTGCTCTTGCCGGCGCCGTTGGCGCCCAGCAGCGCCACGATCTTGCCCTCCGGCACGGCCAGCGAGACGCCCTTGAGGACCAGGATCACGTGGTCGTAGATGACTTCGATGTTGTTGATGTTGAGTGCTGTACCCATGCTTGCTCCGGCTTGATTCAAAAAAGCGTCGGCGCGCCCGACACACTTCAACGCGCCGACGCCAAGGCCTGTGTTTATTTCATGCAGGCAGGGGTAATACCCTTTTCTTTCGCATACTTCGCGGCGGAAGCCTTGAACAGCGGATGGATCAGGTTCTTGTTGCCTTCGATCCAGTCCGACACCAGCACCCACTTGCTACCGTCCCATTGCTGGATCTTGACCTTGCCCGAACCTTCGTGGTTGTCGCAGGAAGTCTTGATCTCAGGCAGCAGGCCGGTGGCGCCCAGCTGTTGCAGACGCGCGTTGGTGATGTTCAGGTTTTCCAGGCCCCAACGTACGTCTTCGCCGCTCATGACCTTCTTGCCGAACTTGCCTTGTGCCGTGCGCACGGCTTCCACCGTGGCGATGGCTGCGGATACGCCGCGGTTGTAAAGGATCGAGCCGATCTTGGCCTTGTCCTGCAGGTTGCCCTTGCCGGCGCCGTAGACCACCTTCTCGATGTCGGCGATCAGCGGCACGCCCTTGCCGGCCACGTTCCAGGTCGCGCTCATGTAACCCTTGGCGGCGTCGCCTGCAGGAATGGTGTCTTCCTCAGAGCCGGCCCACCACGAACCGATGATCTTGTCGCGTGCGAAACCGACCTTTTGCGCTGCTTTCAATGCGGTCTGGTTCATCACGCCCCAGCCCCAGAAGATCACGTAGTCCGGATTCTCCTGGCGGATCTTTAGCCATTGCGCGCCCTGCTCGTTGCCCGGATGGGCCACGGGAATCTGCACGACCTTGAACTTGCCCAGCGTGGCTTCGGCTTCCAGCGCTACGATAGGCTCTTTGCCATAGGCTGAATCGTGATACAGGAACACGATCTTCTTGCCGGCCAGCGAGCCGCCGTTCTTGGTCGTGAGGAACTTGACGATGGCCGAGACCTGCATCTGGTAAGTCGTCACCAGCGGAAAGGCGTACGGGAACACCGAGCCGTCCACCGCATCGGTGCGGCCGTAACCCATCATCAGCAGCGGCACCTTGTCTTCGACGCTCTTATCGATCAGCGCATAGGAAATACCGGTCGCCATCGAATTGATCGCGGTGCCCTTGGTCACCGGATTCTTGTTCTTCATGCGCTCATAGCACTCGACGCCCTTGGCGTTGTTGTATTCGGTTTCGCATTCTTCCCAGGACAGCTTGACGCCGTTGACGCCGCCTTCCTTGAGATTGACGTAGTTCAGGTAGTCGACGTAGCCGCCGTAGTACGACTGGCCGTTGGTGCCGTACGGGCCGACGCGATAGCTCGGAATCGCAATGAACTGATCGTTGGCCTGGGCCATCGCCGGCAGTGCGGGAGCCAACAGGCTTGCAGCGACGGTCGCGGCAAGTACAAGCTGTTTGATATTTTTCATACGTGTCTCCTTGAGTTTTATTACCCATGTGCGTACCTCATTTTTACTTCTGGGCACACATCGTTTTACTTCTGAAAAACAGTAACTATCAATGCGGGAACGGCCACAAGCGCAGCTTCTCCTTGGTGATCTGCCACAGGCGCGCCAGTCCGTGCGGTTCGACAATCAGGAAGAAAATGATCAGCCCGCCGAACAGCATGAGCTGGATGTGCGACACCGTTGCATTGGTGAACGGCAGGTGCAACAGCGACGCCAGCGGCGGCAGCACGTTGTCGAGGAAAATCGGCAGCAGCAGGATGAACGCCGAGCCGAGGAAGGCGCCGAGGATGCTGCCGACGCCGCCGATGATGATCATGAACAGAATGCGGAACGACAGGTCCAGGGAGAAGCCGTCCGGCTCCACCGAGCCGAGGTAGCAGAACGCATACAGTGCGCCGGCCACGCCGCAGAAGAACGAGCTCACCGCAAACGCCAGGAGCTTGGTGCGCATCAGCTGGATGCCGATCACTTCCGCCGCCACGTCCATGTCGCGCACCGCCATCCAGGCACGGCCAGTCGAGGAACGCACCAGGTTCTTGGCCAGCATCGCCATCACGCAGACGATGGCGAGCACGAACAGGTATTTCTTGACCGGCGAGTTGATGGCGATGCCGAAGAAGTCGATCTTTTGCGTACTGATCACACCCGACGAACTGTTGTTGGAGAACCAGGAAAATTTGGTCAGCGCCCACACCACGAAGAACTGCGCCGCCAGCGTCGCCACCGCCAGATAAAAACCCTTGATGCGCAGCGACGGCAAGCCGAACACGATCCCCACCAGCGCAGCGCAACCGCCGGCCAGGATAAACGACAGCACGATCGGAATACCTTCGATGCGTAATTGGAAGTTGTAGGCCGCGTAGGCGCCCACCGCCATGAAAGCGGCCGAGCCCAGCGACAACTGGCCGGCATAACCGGTCAGGATATTGAGCCCCAATGCCGCCAGTGCAAACACCAGGAAGGGAATCAGGATCGCCGAAAACCAGTATTCACTGCCGATCAGCGGAATACCGACGAAGGCGATGGCCAGCAGGATCGCCATGCCGATGCGATCCTGGCGGATCGGAAATATCTGGCTGTCGGCAATGTACGACGTCTTGAACTGCCCTGCCTCACGATAAAGCATAGTGTTTCTCCTGTGTCTCCATGCGGCGAAGCCTCACTGTGCTTCGTCCTGTATTTGTGTACTGCTGCCGGATCAAATGAGCCGATTTAGATCAGACCCGATCGATGTGCCGCTCGCCGAACAACCCCTCCGGACGCACCAGCAGGAACAGCAGTGCGAACACATAAGGGAACCAGCCCTCGATGCCGCCGAAGTTGCCGCCGAACAGATCCTGCAGCACCGGCGGGATATAAATCTCGGCCAGCTTCTCCGACGCGCCGATGATCAGGCCGCCGACGATTGCGCCCGGGATTGACGTAAAACCACCGAGGATCAGCACCGGCAACGCCTTCAGCGCCGTCATCGTCAACGCGAACTGCACGCCGTTACGCGAACCCCACAGCAAGCCGGCCACCAGTGCCACGAATCCCGCCACGCCCCACACCACTGCCCAGATGTGTTGCAGCGGAATGCCCAACGACAATGCTGCCTGGTGATCATCGGCAACGGCGCGCAAGGCACGGCCTACCTTGGTCTTCTGGAAGAACAGCGCCAGCAGCGCCACCAGCCCGATCACCATGCCGGAGGCGAACAGGTCGAATTTGGAAATGCCGATGCCGATGCTGTCCATCACCGACATGATCGGTTCGTCGACGATGCCAAGTTCGATCGGACGCACTTCGCTGCCGAACAGCAAGGGACCCAGGCCTTCAAGGAAAAACGCCAGCCCGATGGTCGCCATGAACAAGGTAATCGGCGGTTGGTTGACCAGCTTGCGCAGCACGAAGCGCTCGGTCGCCAGTCCCACCACGATCATCACAATAAAGGCGCCGATGATGGCGGCCCACATCGGCATGCCCTTCTCCATCAGCCCGACTACCGCGAGCGCCGCGAAATACACCATCGCGCCCTGCGCGAAATTGAATACGCCGGAGGCCTTGTAGATCAGCACGAAGCCGAGCGCCACCAGGGAATACATGAGGCCGGACAACAATCCGCTCAGCGTCACTTCAAAGAAAAATTGCATCTGCGCTCTCCACTTGTTCCGCTTGTTCTGCTTTTTTGCCTGTTTCAATCCTCGGCAACATCAATGAGACGTACCGAGGTAAGCCTTGATGACCTCCGGATTGGCCATCACTTCGTCCGGCGTGCCGTCGCCGATCTTCTTGCCGTAATCGAGCACCACCACGCGATCCGAGATGTCCATCACCACACCCATGTCATGCTCAATCAGCACGATGGTGGTGCCGAACTGTTCGTTGACATCGAGGATGAAACGGCACATGTCCTGCTTCTCTTCCACGTTCATGCCGGCCATCGGTTCATCCAGCAGCAGCATGCTCGGCTCGGCCGCCAATGCCCGCGCCAGTTCGACACGTTTTTGCAGGCCGTACGGCAGGCGCCCGACCGGGGTCTTGCGGATGTGCTGGATTTCGAGGAAGTCGATCACCTCTTCGACCTTGTGCCGGTGCAGGATTTCTTCGTTGCGCGCGCTGCCCCACCAGATCGCATTGGCAAGGAAACTCGAATGCATTTTGGTGTTGCGCCCGGTCATGATGTTGTCGAGCACGGTCATGCCCTTGAACAAGGCGATGTTCTGGAAGGTGCGCGCGATGCCCTGGCGCGCCACCTTGCTCGGATGCATGCTATGGCGCTGCTCGCCGCGGAACACGATGTTGCCCTTCTGCGGATGGTAGACGCCGTTGATGACGTTGATCATCGAGCTCTTGCCGGCGCCGTTGGGGCCGATGATGGCGCGGATTTCATGGTCGCGCACATTGAACGAAATATCGGTGAGCGCCTTGACGCCGCCGAAGGACAGCGAGATGTTCTGCAAGTCGAGGATGACCTCGCCGATCTTGCGCACGCCGTCGCCGTCGACCTCGCGCGCGGCGGCAGGTTGATCCTGCACCTGCTCCATCGGCTGCACTTCTTCCGTGATGTGTCTTTTCATGGTGGTCATGCAGGCCTATGCCGCTTGGTTGAGGTTGGCGAAAGTCTTGACGTCGGCAATCCTGAGCTCGGCCGCGATCATGCCCTGGCGACCGTCTTCGAATTTCACCTGTGTCTCGATGTACTGCGACTGCTTGCCCTCGTACAGCGCATCGATCAGCACCGCGTATTTTTCGGCAATGAAACCGCGTCGCACCTTGCGAGTGCGCGTCAGCTCATCGTCGTCGGGGTCCAGCTCCTTGTGCAACACCAGGAAACGATGCACCTGCGAGTCGGCCAGCAAGGGATCCTGCACCAGGTCGGCGTTGACCTTTTCCACGCAATCCGCCACCAGCGCATACACGCTCTCATGCGCGGCCAGGTCGGTGTAGCCGCTGTAGGCCAGGTTGCGGCGCTCGGCCCAGTTGCCGACGGCGTCCATGTCGATGTTGATGAAGGCTGTGCATTGCTCGCGCTGGTTGCCGAACACCACGGCTTCCTTGATGAAGGGAAAGAACTTCAGCTTGTTCTCGATGTACTTGGGCGCAAACATCGTGCCGCAGGCCATCTTGCCGACATCCTTGGCGCGGTCGATGATCTTCAGGTGGCCGTCGCTGTCGAAGAACCCTGCGTCGCCGGTATGGAAGTAACCGTTTTCGTCGATCGCTTCGGCGGTGGCGTCGGGACGCTTGAAGTAGGATTTCATCAGGCCCGGCGAACGCACCAGCACTTCGCCGCTGGCGTCGATGTGGACTTCGACGCCGCGCATCGGCCTGCCCACGGTGTCCAGCTTGACGTCGCCGGACGGCTGCATGCAGACAGTGACGCAGGTTTCGGTCATGCCGTACAACTGTTTCAGGTTGATGCCCAGCGAACGATAAAAATCGAACAGGTCGGGGCCGATCGCCTCGCCGCCGGTATAGGCCACGCGGATGCGCGACATGCCCAGCACGTTCTTGAGCGGGCCATAGATGACCAGGTTGCCGATCGCGTAAAGCAGGCGGTCGGACAGGGAGACATCCGGCTTCTTGTCGAGGATGCGCATGCCGACGCGACGTGCGATCTTCATGAAGCCGTGGAACAGCTTGCGCTTGACCCAGCCGGCGTCCTCGATGCGGATCATCACTTGCGTGAGGATGTTTTCATAGATGCGCGGCGGCGCGAAATAATAGGTCGGCCCGATCTCTCGCAAGTCAGACATGACCGTACTCGGCGACTCCGGGCAATTGAGGCAGAAGCCGGCCACATGCGTCTGTGCGAACGAATACAGGAAATCGCCCACCCAGGCCAGCGGCAGGTAGCACAGCACGTCGTCGTTCTCGTTGAGTTGGTCGAAGTCTACCAGCGTCTGCGCCGTTGCGATCATGGCCGCATGCGAATGGCACACGCCTTTGGGCTTGCCGGTGGTGCCCGAGGTGTACAGGATGATGGCGATGTCGTCGGTGGTCAGCGCATTGACCTGATCCATGAAGAAGGTCGGATTGGCCTTGTCGTAGGCGCGACCGAGTTCCTGCACGCTGGCGAACGACGACAGCTCCGGCTGGCGGTAATTGCGCATGCCGCGTTCGTCGTCATAAATGATGTGTGTCGGACGTTCGGCGCCGCTCGAAAAATTCAGCTTGATCTCGAAGACCTTGTCGACCTGCTCCTGGTCTTCGGCAACGACGAAGTCGATCTCGGCGTCGTTGAGCACATAGGACATGTCGGCCGCCGGCGCGTCCTGATACAGCGGCACGGGCATGCCGCCCAGGCATTGCGTGGCCGACATCGCCCAATACAAGCGCGGGCAATTATTGCCGATGATCGCCAGGCTCATGCCGCGCTTAAAACCGAGCGCCGCCAGGCCGCAGGCGAACGCCCTCACTTCATCCGCCACCTGCGCCCATGTCGTGGTTTGCCAGATGCCGAGATCCTTTTCGCGGAACGCCGGACGATCCGGACGCGCCTGTGCATGCATCAGGAGCAGCTGCGGAAATGTCTGCGCTCCTGGACGTTGTGTTGTCTCCACCATCGTCCCACCTTTATTTATAAACGTCCGCTTGCCGGATAACGGTCTTGTGCCGGACGTTCTGGTTCAGTGTGTCAAGTCAGTCTGAACCGACATGCTTACGTTGCACTTACTGCTCTTGTGCTGCGGCAAGTCAGGCGGTTGTGCGCTGCTTTTGTGCGATGATAGTAGTGTGAGTCGGGAGGCATGGTTGTCATCTCGCGGACAATTGCCGAACAATCGCCAAACTTTTGATATTGCAACGCATCATAATGACAATAGAGACATCGAAGACAACGATTCAAGACATGCTGGGCAAAAGCATCTGGGCGCGCTCGCTGACCAGTGACCAACTGGCGCGCGTGCAATCCGAAGTATTCAGCCGCAAGATTCCTGCGGGCGGTTTCGTGTGCCACAAGGGTGATCCGGTCTCGCACTGGATCGGCGTGCATGAAGGTCTGCTGAAGATGAGCAGCGTGTCGCCCGAAGGCAAGACCGTGTCGTTCGCCGGCATGGCCAACGGCGGCTGGCTCGGCGAAGGTTCACTGCTCAAGGACGAGCCGCGCAAGTACGACGTGGTGGCGCTGCGCGACAGCGAGTTGCTGTACATGCCCAAGGCGACCTATCTCTGGCTGCTCGACAACAGCATTCCGTTCAACCGTTTCCTCGTGACGCAACTCAACGAGCGCCTCGGCCTGTTCATCTCGCTGGTCGAATACGACCGCATGCTGGAACCCGATGCGCGCGTGGCGCGTTGCCTGGCGGCGCTGTTCAATCCCTACCTGAATCCCGGCATCGGACTGGAACTGCAGATTTCACAGGAAGAAGTGGGCAACCTGTCGGGCGCGTCACGGCAGCGCGCCAACCAGGCGCTGCAGGTGCTTGAAAAGGCCGGCCTCCTGAAGGTGGATTACGGCAGCATCACCATCCTCGACCTCGACGGGCTGCGGCAATTTCATAGCTGAATCGCCGGGTTGGTTTTCGCAAAAAAAATGCAGGCCGCAGCCTGCATTTTTTGTTTCCACAACCGGCGCGACGTCCTTCGGTTTCAGCGTACTGCCTTGTTGCGGTTCACCCAGTACATGCCGGCATCAACCACCGTGCCGATGAACTCGCGCGGATCTGCCGACTTCATCAGGTAGCCGTTGGCCCCCAGCTGGTAGCTTTGCACGATGTCGCGCTGGTCGTCGGAGGAAGAAAACATCACGACAGGAATATGCGCCGTGGCGGCATTGGATTTGATGATTTTGAGAAACTCGTGGCCGCTCATCAGCGGCAGGTGCAAGTCAAGCAGGATCAGCCGCGGATGCAGGTCCTTGCGGGCGGCAAAGCCCTTGTCTGAAAACATGTAGTCCGCAGCCTCTTCGGCATCGGCGAACCAGGTCATCTTGTCGGCCAGTTTCTTGCTGTCCAAGGCAATACGCGTCAGCTCGGCCACCTCGGGACTGTCGTCCACCAGCATGATATCCATTTGCTCCATGTGCAGATCACTTTCTTGCGTTTTTTATTGCCCAGACACCACCAGTTTCTGCGCCGGCTTATGACCAGCGCAGGCTTGAACGACGCAGACTTTCACCGCGAAACGACATTCGCGGTATCAGGTCGGGTGAATTAATTATGGCATGATCGACAACGGAAGATATCAGGATTTACCTTAGATTCGCCAAATAAATGGGGCGTTTTATCGACTTTTGTTCCTTTTTTCACTTGTCTGACGTTGTCAGGCCAGTGCGGATTGCATAGCGTACCAGCCCCGGTACGTCGCGGATTTCCAGGCGCTCCATGAGTTGGGCGCGATGAGTTTCAATGGTCTTGGCGCTGACGTTAAGGCGGTAGGCAATTTCCTTGGTGTTGTTGCCCTCAGCGATCAATTGCAGAATCTCGCGCTGGCGCGGCGTCAATACTTCCACCGGCGTGCCGTCCTGCGCCACTTTTTTCATGTACAGATCGAGCGCATCCTTGGAGATGTGCGAATCCAGATATTGCCGGCCGTGAATGACTTCAATCAACGCTTTCTCCAGTTCGTAGGCGGCAGAATCCTTGAACAGATAGCCGTTGGCGCCGGCGTTCAGCGCCTGCATCACATATTCCTCGCTGCCGTACATGGACAGCATCAGGAACTTGGTGGTCGGATGTTCCGTACGCAGGCGGCGCACCGCTTCCAGGCCATTCATGCCTTTCATGGCGATATCCATGATGACGACATCGGGCTTGAGTTTTTCGGTAAGCTCGATGGCGGCATTGCCGTCGTCGGCCTCCCCCACCACTTCGATACCGGGCATTGCAGTAAGCAGCGACTTGATGCCGCTGCGCACCAGCGCGTGGTCGTCGGCCAACACGATTCTTGTCAACATGTTCTATCCCCTCCGCATGACAGGTGTCACTGGTAATTGAAAAACGATCTCCACGCCCTGGCCGGGCGCAGAAGTGATGTCCATCGCGCCGCCCACCAGCACGGCGCGTTCTTCCATGTTCAGCAAACCGAAGCTGGTGCCGGAAATCGCATTGCTGCGCGCCTTTTCCAGATCGAAGCCCTTGCCGTCGTCGCGGATGCTGACGTTGAGCTGGTCCTGGCGCTGGCTGACCTTGACCCAGATGTTTTCAGCCTGGGCGTGGCGCAGGATATTGGTGACCGCTTCCTGCACAATGCGAAAGCAGGTGTTCTCGATATCGTGATGCAGCTCCCCCGACAAAGGTGAACTCTCGAACCAGCCTTTCACATTTGCCAGCGTGGACTTGTTTTCCACGTACGATCGCAAGGTCGCGATCAACCCCAGGTTGTCCAGCTGCGGCGGCCGCAGGTCCAGGGACAGGCTGCGCACCTGCGACAGCACCGCAGCGACGATGTCGATGCCGTTCTGCAGCGACGGCCCCTCCAGCGAACCGGTTTTCTTGATGGTCTCAAGGTTGATCTTGAGCGCCGTGAGCGACTGGCCGACGTCGTCGTGCAGGCCGCGCGCCAGATGCTGGCGCTCGCGCTCCTGCACCTCGATCACCCGACTGGCCAGCATCTTCTGGCGCTGCATGGCTTCCTCGAGTTCCTTTTGCGAATTGACCCGGTCGGTCACGTCAATAGCCAGTCCGGCCGCCAGTATCTTGCCGTCGCTGCCGATGGGAAAGCGGACGATGTCCATGATCTTGGGATTGTGGTCGGCATCGAACACCGTTTCCTGGGTATGCATTTCCCGGTTGCCGTCGAGCACCTTGCGGTCGTTGGACTGGGCGTTCTGCGCCGCGCCGCTGGACATGATGTCGAAGTCGTTCAGCCCGATCATGTCGCCCGGGGTCATGCCGAAGAACGCCGACTGCGCCGGGTTGACGTACAGATAGCGCAAGTCGGCGTCCTTGATCCAGGCCGGCATCGGCGCGGCGCTCATGAAGGCGTAAAAGCGCGCCTGCATTTCGCGCAAGGCAGCCGCGCCGGCGCGCTGCTTGCGACGCACCAGGGCGTCGCGCAATTCGCGCTCGACGGCGATCGGCAAACGAGCGATCGCGCTCTTGAGGAAGTAATCCTGCGCGCCCGCTTTCATCACCTCGACGGCGGTCTGTTCGCCGATGGCGCCCGAGACGATGATGAAGGGAATCTGGTCATTTTGCCGCTTGACCAGTTCCAGCGCGTCGACGGCGCTGAACATGGGCATCGAATAATCGGAGATCACGATGTCCCATTTGTCGCGCAGGGCCGCCACCATGTCCGGCTCGGTGTCGACCCTTTGCCAGGTCGGCTCGAAGCCACCGCGCTTGAGTTCGCGCACCATGAGGATCACGTCCTCTTCCATGTCTTCGACAAACAATACCCGGAGTGGAATACTCATATGCTCATGCTCGCTTCCCGCCCTCGCCGTTGTTGAGACCGGCGCCCGCGGACGCCGGTCATGGTTGTCTTCCCACTGGTCATGCCGACGCTACAAGGCCTGCCGCGGCAGCGTGAAATAAAAACTGGCGCCCTCGCCGGCACGGCTTTCCGCCCATACCCTGCCGCCGTGCCTGACCACGATGCGCTGCACCAGCGCCAGTCCGATGCCGGTGCCGGCGTAATCTTCCTGCCGATGCAGGCGCTGGAAGGTACCGAACAGCTTGTACACGTAGCGCATGTCGAAACCGATGCCGTTGTCCTGCACCTGGTAAATCACTTCCTCCGGCGTCGACGTCGACGACACGCGCACCACGGCATGTTCGGCCTTCTTGCTGAACTTGACGGCGTTGCCGAGCAGGTTCTCCCACACCTGGCTCAGCAAACCCTGATTGGCGACGGCGTCCTCCAGCGGATCGACGATGAATTCGACGCTCGCATTCTCCCGGCGCAGGCCGGCGATGCTTAGTTCGACCTGCGCCTGCATGGAAAAATGTTCCAGCGTCAGTTCGCCGGTCGCCGACTTGGACAGCTTCAGCAAGTCGTTGATGAGCGTATCCATCTTGCTGACGTTCCTGCGGATCACCTGCAAAAGCTCCTGCCCTTTGGCGTCGAGCGCTTCGGCGTAATCTTCCTCGATCATCATGGCGTAGCCGGAAATGGCGCGTAACGGTGCGCGCAGGTCATGCGACACCGAATACGAAAAACTCTCCAGCTCCTTGTTGATATTGCCCAGGTGCAGGGTCTGGCGCTTCAGGCTGGCATTGAGCTCTTCGATTTCCCTTTCGGTCTGCTTGCGGTCAGAGATGTCATAGATCACATTGCGGCTCATCAGACGGCCGTCGTCCGGATGCAGCACGGTCCTGACGCTCAGGAGGGTGGAAAAATGCGTGCCGTCGGCGCGCAGGCAATCGACATCGATACCGCTAACCGCCTTGTCGCGCAAGAGACGCGGCCGCAACTCCTGGCGATAGCGCTCCGCACTGGCAGGCGTCATCAGGTCAGCCTGGGTCATCTTGCCGACCACCTGTTCCCGCGCATACCCGAGCCAGGTCAGTTCAGTGTCGTTCATCTGCACGATCAGGCCGCTGTTTTCGTCAATGGAGTGATAGCCGCATGGCGCCTGGTTGTACAAGTCCTCGATCTCGGCGGCATACAACTGCGCCTTGATTTGCGCCTCCCTGCGACGCAGCGTCTCGCGCTTGAGCCGCAGATAAACCGCGATCAGGATGGCGATGCTGACGAAGCTGCCGCCCATGATGGCAAGGATGGTCCAGCGGATGCTCTCCTGCGTGACGGCGGAGCGCTCAGTCAGCAGCGTCTGCTCGACTTCCTTCAGGGCGACAAACTGCCTGTGGATGTCTTGGCTCAGATCGCGTCCATGCTGGTAGTCGTTATCGATGCGCACCGCCTTGTCCGTTTCAATCAGGGCGCGTGCCAGCTCGATCCGCTGGGCAATGGCGAGGCTGAGTCGGGTCAGTCGATCCAGTTGACCCTGATTGTCGATCTGGAGCGCGCGCAAGCCGCCCAGCAATTGATACAGCAAGTTGCGGTCCGACTCGAAGCCGAGCAGATATTCATGCCGGCTCGACAGCGCATAGCCGTCCGCATTCGCAACCAGGTCGCGCAAGGTCGAATGCGTTTCTTCCAGTCGCTGCAAGACGGTGTGCGTGTGGTCCACCCAGATCGCCCGCGCCTCGAAGAGACGCACACTGCGATACGCCACGGCGGCAACCCCGACCAACAACAGCATGGCGAGAATGAAGAACGCTCCGGTGGTGACCAGCGCCGCTCTGTTCTTCGATTCCGGCTTGTTTGATCTCGGCATCGTTATACCGGGTCCCCCGATAAAGCTGACGGTTTGTCGATAGTTCCAGGCTGTATCCCAGCGCTGGCTCAAATTCACTTCAAAGAGAGCTTTTTGGTTACGTCGATTTGCGTTCTCCTGCACTGGCTTGCATGATCGTTTTTTCTTGCGCTTTCGGGTCTGGCGAAAATTTGCGAGGCATCACGCAGATACGGGCGATGCCACCAAGGCGCCTGTTGCAATCGACCTCGTATCTCTTAGCAATTCTGACTGAGAGAATGTTCGTAACTATTTGCTTTTATTATATTTTTTACGGAAAAGATATTTCTTCATTAACATCAAAAGTTTTCATTTAGACATTAAATGTGACCAACGACGCACATTATTTGCCAAACGCATGCAAAACCCGCTGTCAACTCAGGGAATTCCTTAGATGTTATTTTATAATAGCCTCAAACAAGTGGCGTTACCAAATAGCATTTTATTCAAATGAAAACTCTGCAAAAAATCGGGATCGTGATGGGGGTAGCAGTTCTCTGCGTAAGCAGCATGACTGAGGCGGCCACGTCCACGGGCAATCTGTCCGTCTCCGCGATCGTCACCTCGACTTGCAGCGTCAACAGTGCGGCCCTGCCCTTCGGCACCGGCACCTCTTCCTCAGTCAAGCAATCGTCACCAATCGGCGTCAACTGCTCCAACAACACCAGTTACACGATCAATCTCGTGGCCGCCAACGGCGCTCAGCAAAACCTTCCCGTCTACGGCTACATTCCCAGTGGCCAACATGTCCAAACCGGTAGCTATACCGATGTTGTTGGCATCACACTCTCGTACTAATAAGCTTGGCCTGAGAAATTAATACGCACAATTTTTCGTGCGATTCTGATATTCTCAACAACAAAATTACATTTTTTCTTAACTAGTAGTCAACCTGGCAACTCATACGGGGTTATTGTTCGTAGTCGAATTAGCGTTCTTTCGTCGTCACGGGGGAAAATTATTTTTAGCTACCTTGCTCGCTCGTCCTTACTCATATGCATCGCCGGAGCGCTGTGCAGCCCGGCGGCAATTGCCTCCAACTTCGAAATATCCCCGGTAGTATTGGAATTAACCTCAGCCCGCACCGCCGGCGTGGTGAAAATCGTCAATAACGACAACCACGATGTATCGTTGCAAATCCGCGCCTACGATTGGGAACAAAAAGACAGCCAGGATGTGCTCACTCCCACCCAGAGCCTGATCATCAGCCCACCGGTATTCACCGTCGCACCGGGCGCCTCGCAGACCATACGCATCATCTCCAAACGCCCAGCCGAAGCCAATGAAGTTGCTTACCGCATGTTGGTGGACGAGATCCCTACGGCGGCCGCCGGTCCGGCGATCAACTTCAAGTTCCGCATCTCGATGCCGATCTTCATTGCGCCCAATACTGCGCCAAACCTGAAACTGGGCTGGACGCTGAGTGCCGGCAAGACGCCTCGCCTGAATGTCGCCAATACCGGCAACCGGCGCGGACGCTTGCTCAACCTTGTGCTGACCCTCCCCAACGGCAAGAAAATCACACCACCCGCCGGCGCCAACCCCTATACCCTGGCCGGCATGATCAGACAATATCCGTTCGATGTCGATGCACCGCTGGCTGCCGGTTCCCTGGTGAAAATGTCCGCGAACTCCGACACCGGCCCCATTGAAACCGAGATCACCGTGACGCCTTGAGAAGACCGTCTAACTGGATCGGCCTGTTGCTGTTGTTCGTCTGCGCCTATGCACATGGCGCAGGTGAAGATTCTGTTGAAAATTTGTTGCTCGAAGTATCCATCAACGGTCGTCCGACGGATCTGGTGGCGCAGTTCGTGAAGCGGCAAGACGGTTTGTTTGCGACGGCGGCGGAACTGCGCAGCCTTGGTATCAAGACACCCGGCAAGGACGATGAATTGCTGCCGGTAGGCGGGATCGCCAGCAAGGTCCGGTTGGATCAGTCGGCGTTGAAAATCGACATGGACGTGCCCATGAGTTTTCTGAACACCACCGATATCGCGACGGCAGGCAAGACGGCGGACAATGTCCCGCTGACGGAAAACGCGCGCGGCGCCCTGCTCAACTACGATTTGCTTGCCACCACCAGCCAGGGCGTGCGCAGCATCGCCGGCTATTTTGACGGTCGCTACTTTGCCGGCAGCAGCGTGTTCAGTTCGACCGGACTGGCGTATTTCGACAGCACGCCGGCTACTTCCACGCGGCTCGAAACCACCTACACCTATTCCAATCCACGCGAGCTGACGCGCTACCGTGTGGGCGACTTCATCACCAGCGGCTTGTTCTGGACACGTCCGGTGCGCTTTGGCGGCGCGCAGTTCGGCACCGACTTTTCGCTGCGACCGGACCTCATCAAATATCCGACGCCGAGCCTGGGTGGAGAAGCGGTGGTGCCGTCGACGGTCGACCTCTTCGTCAACGGGGTGCGCCAGTTGTCGCAACCGGTGCCGCCCGGTCCGTTTGAAATCCGCCAGGCGCCGATCGCCACCGGTGCCGGCCAGATCGCGGTCGCGGTGACGGACGAGTTGGGGCGCCAGACTTTCCGCACGATTTCGTTCTACGCCACCGACAAGCTGCTGGCGGAAAACCTGTCCTCCTATACGCTGGAAAGCGGCTTCGTGCGACGCAACTACGGCCTGCGCAGCAACAACTACGGCGAGTTTGCCGTCGCCGGCACCGCTCGTCACGGCTACAGCAAAGCGCTGACGATCGAAGGCCATGGCGAGACGATGAAGGGCATGACGCTGGCCGGCGGCGGTCTGGTATTCAACATCGACAATTGGGGCGTGCTGACCGGCGCCGTCTCGGCCAGTACGTCGGACGCCGGCACCGGCCAGCAGCTGGCGCTGGGTTTCGAGCGCAGCACAAGTCTGGTCAGCATGTCACTGACGCGCACCCAGTCGGGATCGAACTATCGCGACATCGGCGCGATGGAAGGTTCGCCGACCACCCGCTCCACTACCGTCGGCACTATCGGGCTGAACCTCGGCACTTATGGTTCGCTGAGTCTCGCTTATACCTCGGCCAAGAGTCCGGTGCTGCTATCGACCGATGGCCGCTTCGGCATCACTGACAGCGAAAGCGTCACGCTGTCGTACTTCAAATCGGTCGGCCGCAGCACCAACATGTTCATCACAGGTTTTCGTGATTTCCGCAATGGCGGCTATGGCGCGACCATCGGCCTGATCATGCCGTTCGGCGACAGCAGCGCGGGCGGCGTGAGCGCGAGCAACAACAACGGCCAGCGCACCGTCTCGGTCCAGGCCAGCCGTCCGACCATTTCACCGGGCGACGTCGGCTGGCAGGTGCAGACCACCGACGGCGCTTACCAGCAGCGCTACGGCGAGGTTGACTACAAGGGACGCAACGGCCGCGCCAACTTCACGGTCGCGCAGAGCAACAACATCACCAGTCAGCGCGCGGGCCTGCGCGGTGCCATCGCGTGGATGGACAATTCGCTGTTCTTCTCCAACTGGGTCGAAGATAGTTTCGCCGTGGTCAATACCGAAGGTGCACGCGACGTCGGCATTTATACCGAGAACCGCTATGCGGGCAAGACCGACAGCAACGGCCAATTGCTGATCACAGACCTGCGCGCCTACGACGTCAACAAGGTGTCGGTCGAGGTGCTGGACCTGCCGATGACCCTGCAAATGGATCACAACGAGCAGTACGTCAAGCCGCGCGACCGCTCCGGCGCGGTGATCAGCTTCAAAACCAAGCGCACCTCCGACGTCAACCTCATCCTTAAAACCGCTAGCGGCGAATACGTGCCGGTCGGCTCCACCGTGACGATCCGCGAGAACGGCCAGAAAGCGCCGGTCGGCTACGACGGCGCGGCTTACCTGTCGGAACTGCTGCCGGTCAACACGCTGGACATCGTGTTGCCGTCGGGTGCACGCTGCCAGGCGTCGCTGGTGCCGGACCGCAATCTCGAAGGCGGCATGAGCAGCAATACACTGGAATGTCACTGATGAAAAATCCAAGCAACCTCTTCCGTGTCGCCGTCCTGCTGTTTGCGGCTCTGTGCACGATGTCGAACGCCCAGGCCCAGGCTTGCATCGCGTCGGCGACGCCGGTAGCGTTCGGTCTCTACGACCCCAAGGCCTCATCGCCCAACGACATCACCGGCAGCGTTTCCGTGACATGCCAGGCCACGGTCGCCCTGCTGGTGGCCTATACCGTCAAGCTCAACGGTGGCGCCGGGGGCAATATCGCTGCACGCAAGATGATCATCAGCGGCTCGCAGCTGACGTACCAGATCTATACCGATGCGACGCGCACGACGATATGGGGCGACGGTAGCGGCGGCACCGCGTACCACGTCGGCGGATACCTGCTGTCGGTACTGGTGCCGGTGACCCAGACCTATACCGCCTACGGCCGCATTCCAGCGTTGCAGAACGTGTATGCGGGCAGTTATCAGGACACGCTGACGATCCTCGTCACTTACTAGTGAGTTACCGCCGATGTGTAACTATTAGGGTTTTTCCTTAAGTGTTTTACTGCATGTTTCAGGAATCTCCCGATTTTGAAAACGGGGACAAAAACTTAAAGTTCACCTGTACCCGGCGAATTCGACATTCTTGTAATGGGACAAGGATGCAACACCGCCGATCAGGAGAAAACGCCATGTTCAATATCAACAAAAACCGCATCATCGCCGCCACACTCGCCGTCGCCGTGATGACTTCCGGAGCGCCGGTCTACGCCGCCACCACGACCGGCTCGCTGGTCGTGACCGCGACAGTGCTGGCCTCCTGCACCGTGGTCGGCTCGACCATCGCGTTCGGCAACTACACCAGCACCCAGGTGGACCAGACCGGCAACATCGCCGTGCTGTGCACCAACGGCACCTCTTACACCATCGGCCTGGACGCAGGCGCCGGTACCGGCGCCACCACCAGCGTGCGCAAAATGACCGGCTCGCTGGGCGGCACACTGAACTACGCGCTGTACCGCGATTCAGGCCGCACCAACAACTGGGGTTCGACCATCGGCACCGATACGCAAGCCGGCACCGGCACGGGCCTGCTGCAAAACCTGACTGTCTACGGCCGCATCGCTTCGGCGCAAACACCATTGGCCGGCGTCTATACCGACACCGTCACCGTTACCCTGACCTACTAAAATTTTGCGGCGTGCAGCCGGCCTCGTGGCGACTTGTCGCTGCTCCCGGCCAATTGCAAGCTGTCTTGCGCTGAACGCATCGGCAGATGCCGTCGCGCCGATTGATGCAGATGTTCACTGGCGCCCGCCGCTGCTGGGGAGCTCTTCACGGATGAGAGCGCAGAGGACGGGATAGGGAGAAAACCATGTTTTTCGCACAACAAGACCGTGCCCGCAGGCTCTGCGCCGCCGCATCCATCGTGATGTTGACGGCCGGATCACCCATGGCGGCGCAGGCAAACAGCAGCAGCGGCGTGAATTCCACGGCGGCCGTGCTGACCTCGTGCACGTTAGTCGGTTCGGCCATTGCATTCGGC
>Ga0105240_10001091_pt1 | contig 47924 bp, 37 predicted proteins | sample KBSC54metaG_FD_80426 | JGI IMG/M metagenome (GOLD analysis project Ga0105240, IMG submission 80426) | Corn rhizosphere microbial communities from Kellogg Biological Station, Michigan, USA - KBS C5-4 metaG | ecosystem: Host-associated > Plants > Roots > Rhizosphere > Soil | place: Michigan, USA... | reverse complement strand
GTGACCCAGCTGGCGTTGGTCAGTCCCTGGGACAGGAAAGTCAGCACTGCATCAAGCATGTATTTGCACTCGGGTATTTGGGTCTGAGTCTAGAACAGGGTGTCCGTACCCGCCAGCATGGAAGCCCCTCAATCTGAACGACTAAATGTGCCGTAGTTCCCAGGGCTTTCCCGCGCCCGGTTGTTTAACGATGTGGGCACCGTGACAATCATGCAATGACCGCGCCTACCGCCGTTTTACAGCTACAAGACATCAGCCGCCATCGCGCCGGCCGACCTGCCGTGCAGCGTCTCAACCTGAGCCTGGATTCGGGACAGGTACTGGGTTTGCTGGGTATCAATGGGGCCGGCAAGTCCACCACGCTTTCGATGATTGCCGGTGCCCTGACCCCGGATGACGGGCAGATCAGACTGAATGGCGAGGATTTCCTGGAGCGACCTGAGCTGGCGCGACAGGTCATTGGCTGGCTGCCCGAACGTGCCCCGTTGTGGCCGGAGTTAACGGTCATCGAACATCTCGAGGCCCACGGACGATTGCGTGGCCTGGCCTCCGCGGCGTTATGTCAGGCGCGGGACGCCACTTTGGAGCGGCTGGACCTGACTGCCTTGAGCCGACGCCTGGCAGGCGTGCTGTCACAAGGGCAACGTCAACGCCTGGGCCTGGCCTGCGCGCTGCTGCACAAGCCGAAGCTGCTCGTGCTGGACGAGCCGGCCAATGCGCTCGACCCGGTACAGGTATCGGCGTTGCGCACGTTGATCCGAGAGGTCGCCGACGAAGGCACCGCCGTCATCCTCTCCACTCATCTGCTGGCCGAAGTCACGGCCGTCTGCGATCGCGTGGCGATCCTGCACGAAGGCACGCTGCGCCATGACGCAGCGATCGCCGGTACCGGCCATGAGGCGCTGGAACACACCTTTTTTGATATCGCCCTGCGTGGCGGCACGGGGAAACAGGCTGCATGAGCGTTTTGGCTGTGACGCGACTGGAATTGCGCCGCCTGTTCGTGCGCCCGCTCGCCTGGGTGCTCGCCGCACTCACGCTGGCCGAACTCGCCTGGCGTTTCGTGCTGTTGCTGGGTGCCTTCCTCGCCAACCAGATCAAGCTCGGCGCCTCCCCAAGCGGTCCCGGTTATACCGATCTGGTCGCCGTGCCGATGCTAAGCAGTCTTTTGACTGGCGGCCTGATTCCCTTTGGCCTGATCGAAATGGCGCTGGTGATCGTGCCACTGCTGACCATGGCCAGCCTCGCCGGTGAACGCACGCAAGGAACATTGCCGCTGCTGTTTGGCACCGGCCTGCCGGCATGGCAGATCGTGCTGGGCAAATATTTCGCGCTCTTGTTATGGCTGCTGTTGTGGCTGCTGCTGGCCATCGCCATGCCGCTCAGCATCGCCCATGGCGTCCACCTGGATGCAGGCAAGCTCGCCGCGGCGATGCTCGGCACGCTGCTAGTGCTAGCCGCGCTGGCGGCCATTGGCGTTGCCTGTTCGGCGTTTTCTTCGCACCCGGCGATCGCCGGTGCGGCCAGCTTGATGATCGGCCTGGCGCTTATCTGCGTGAACTCCGGCGCACAGCTGGCCGGAATCAATAACGGCGCAATCAACTGGCTCGCGCTGAGTACCCACCTGGAGACATTGCTGCGCGGCATCGTATCCACCGCTGACCTGATGTGGTTCGTGCTGGTCGTTGTATTCGCGCTGGCGCTGGCTACGCGCCGCCTCGCGGCCGACAAGGAGCGTGGCTGATGAAACGTCGACTTTCGCAACGACTCGATGGTTGGTTGTTCGCTTTGGCCATACTGCTGGGCGTTGCCGCGCTCGGTTATCTGAGCACGCGCTACGACCACAGCTACGACTGGACCTATGGCGGGCGCGCCAGCCTTCCACCGGAAAGCCGCGCGGTGCTGGCGACGCTCCAAGGCCCGGTGGAAATCGTCAGCTACGCAAACCCGCAAGGCGATCTTCGCCAGACCATCTCCGGCTTCATTCAACGCTTCCAACGCGTCAAACCGGATATCAACCTGCGCTTCGTCGATCCGCAGCAGGATCCGGCGGCGATGCGCGAGCAAGGCATCACGGTCGATGGTGCGTTGATCCTGCACTACCAGGGCCGTGAGCAACGCCTGGACGAACTGGACGAACGCAGCCTCACCAATGCGCTCGAGCGACTCGCGCGCGGCGGCGAACGGATCGTCGCCTTCGTCACCGGCGATGGCGAACGTCGTGCCGATGGCAAGGCCAATGCCGATCTGGGCACCTTCATCGCCCAGCTGGAAGGCCGCGGCATGCGCGCCGTGCCGTTGAATTTCGCCCAGGTCACCGGCGTGCCCGAGCACACCAACCTGGTCGTGCTCGCCAGCCCCTCGCTGGCGTTGCCATCCGCCGAGGTCAAGGCACTGGTCGACTACGTGAACAACGGCGGCAACCTGCTGTGGCTGACCGAACCGTCGAACGACGATCTCGGCCTCTCCCCACTGGCCGAAGCCTTGGGCGTACGCGTCCTGCCCGGTGTGCTGGTCGATGGTCAGGGTGCCGCGCTCGGCTTGAAGGATCCGCGCATCCTCGCATTGGGTGACTACCCCGCACAGGCCATCACGCGTGGCTTCGTGCTATCGACGGTGTTTCCGCAGGTTTCCGCACTGGCCAAGATATCGAACGCCAATTGGGGCGCCGCGCCCTTCCTGCGCTCGGGCGCGCAAAGCTGGACCGAATTCAAGCCGATCGACAATGCACAGGACTCGACCATTCGCTACGACCCCGACGCGGGTGAGCTGAAGGGCCCGCTGGATTTCGGTTTTGCCCTGAGCCGCATTTCGCCAAGCCCCGACAAGGCCGAGCAGCGCGCTGTCGTGATTGGCGATGGCGATTTCCTTTCCAATAGTTTCCTCGGCAACGGCGGCAATCGCGCGCTGGGCGAACGCATTTTCGATTGGCTACTGGGCGACGACGCATTGGTCAACCTGCCGCCGCGCGGCGCGCCTGACCGGCTGCTGCAATTGTCGCAAGCGCAGCTCAACGCGGTGAGCATCGGCTTTCTGCTCGGGCTCCCGCTGATCCTGCTCGTGGCGGGCACGTGGATCGCCTGGCGCAGGCGCCGCGCATGAAGCGTGCGACACGGCGTCGACTCGCATGGCTGGCCGTCGTGGGCGTCGTGGTGGCCGCAGCACTGTGGCAGTGGCAACGCGACCGGCGAAATGATCCGGGCGACCTGCTTGGCATCGATCCGGCGACGGTCGATCGGATCGGCCTGCAATTTCAAAGCGCACCAATGCAACGCTACGACCGCCATGATGCCCATTGGTGGAGAGCCGGCGAGCAGCAGCGCGCAGACGATGGCCGCCTGAACGAACTGGCCGAGACGGCCGCGGCCGAAGTCCTGCAATGGCGGCCGGTGCAGGATTTTTCGTTGTCCAGGATCGGGCTGGCACCGCCACTGGCCACCCTGGAGTTGAACGGCCAGCGCGTGGAATTTGGCGAAACCTCCGTCACCGGACCGCAGCGTTACGTGCGTGTGGGCGATCGTATCGCCCTGATTCCAGCGCGTTATTCCCCCCGCCCGGTCGAGGGCAAGGCGATGTCGCTGGGCCTGTGAACCCCTAGCTTTGATCGCCTCCTTACATCCGATCTTGTACAACGGGCGGGATTCCCCATATCCGGGGCTGTACACGTGAACCTCAAGGAGTCACCAGATGAGTAAGCAACCGATCGGCGTGGTCGGCATGGCGGTCATGGGCAGCAATCTTGCGCTCAATATCGAAAGTCGCGGCCACACGGTATCGATCTGGAATCGGTCCAAGGAACTGACCGACGAGGTGATTGCCAAGCACCCGGGCAAGAAACTGGTGCCGACCTATACGCTGGAAGAATTCGTCGACTCGCTGGAAAAACCGCGGCGCATCCTGCTGATGGTCAAGGCCGGCCAGCCGACCGACGACACTATCGAGAAACTCAAGCCGTTGCTGGACAAGGGCGACGTGCTGATCGACGGCGGCAACACCTTCTTCCAGGACACCATCCGCCGCAACCAGGAACTGGCCAAGGTCGGTTTGCACTTCATCGGCACCGGCGTGTCCGGCGGTGAGGAGGGCGCGCTGCATGGACCGTCGATCATGCCCGGCGGCGCGCGCGAGGCCTACGATCTGGTTGCACCGATTCTCACCGAGATCGCCGCCAAGGCGCCGACCGATGGCGAACCCTGCGTGGCCTATATGGGTCCCGATGGTGCCGGCCATTACGTCAAGATGGTGCACAACGGCATCGAGTACGGCGACATGCAGCTGATCTCGGAAAGCTACGCCGTGCTCAAGAATGTGCTTGGCCTTTCCAACGAAGAGCTGGGCAAGGTCTACGCCGAATGGAACACCGGCGAACTGGACAGCTACCTGATCGAGATCACCGCCGACATCTTCAAGAAAAAAGATGCGAAGACCGGCAAGGATCTGCTCGACGTCGTGCTCGACCGCGCCGCACAAAAGGGCACGGGCAAGTGGACCAGCCAGAACGCTCTCGATCTGGGCGTGCCGCTTCCGCTGATTACCGAATCAGTGTTCGCGCGCCTGCTGTCCTCGCTGAAGGAACAGCGCGTGGAAGCGAGCAAGCAGCTCGCCGGCCCGAACAACACGTTTAGCGGCGACCACAAGGCTTTTATCGAATCGGTGCGCCGCGCCCTGTACCTGAGCAAGATCGTCTCGTACGCACAAGGCTTTGCCCAGTTGCGCGCTGCCTCCGAAGAGTACAAGTGGGACCTGCCCTACGGAACCATCGCCAAGATCTTCCGCGCCGGTTGCATCATCCGTGCGCGCTTCCTGCAGAAGATCACCGACGCCTACGATCACAATCCCAAGATCGTCAATCTTCTGCTTGATCCGTACTTCAAGAAGATCGCCGCCGATTACCAGCAGGCCTTGCGCGATGTGGTCTCGGCTGCCGTGCAGGCAGGCGTGGCGGTGCCGGGCTTCTCGTCGGCGATTGCGTATTACGACAGCTACCGCTCGGAGCGGTTGCCCGCCAACCTGATCCAGGCCCAGCGCGATTACTTCGGTGCGCATACGTTCGAACGCATCGACGAGCCCGGCAGTTTTCACGAGAGTTGGGCGCCCGGGGCGTAATAGAGCCCCCCTATCTCCCTCGGCAGAACCGGGGGAGATAGCTAGGACTGACCTGGGTAAGCTTCAAAGTTGTCGACTTTTAGCTCCCCCTCCCCGGCTCTGCCGGGGAGGGGGTTGGGGAAAGGGGCGCTCCTGCTCTCCGTCACTCCCAATCTCACGAACCACTCCCGTGCCCGAACTCCCCGAAGTCGAAACCACGCGACGCGGCATTGCCCCGCACCTGATCGGCCGACGCATCACGGCGGTAACACTGCGCCGTGCCGACCTGCGCTGGCCGATTCCAAAAGAGATCGCCGAACTGCTGCCGGGCCAGCGCATCGACGCTGTTGAACGCCGCGCGAAATATCTGTTGCTGCACACCCAGGCTGGCAGTGCGCTGTTGCATCTGGGCATGTCGGGCATGTTGCGCGTACTGCCACCCGATGCACCGCTGGGCAAGCACGATCACGTCGACATCGCAGTCGAAGCAACGGCAACGCAACGCGAGCGCATCTTGCGCTTCACCGACCCCCGTCGCTTCGGCTGCCTGCTTTGGCAGCCACCGGAAAGCACGCACGAATTATTGAGCAATCTTGGCCCCGAGCCATTGACCGACGATTTCGATGGCGACCTGCTCTGGCGCATGTCACGTGGACGCAAGGCCGCGGTGAAATTATTTCTGATGGATAACGCCATCGTGGTCGGCGTGGGAAATATCTACGCGAGCGAAGCATTGTTTGCCGCCGGCATCGATCCGCGCCGTGCCGCCGGTTCAGTATCGCGCGAACGCTACGCGCGGCTGGCCGCTGAAGTAAAACGCATCCTCGCCTGGGCGATCGAACGTGGTGGCACCACGCTACGCGACTTTCTCAATCCCGATGGCGCACCGGGTTATTTCTTTCGCGAGTTGAATGTCTACGGCCGTGAAGGCGAAGCGTGCCATGTGTGCGGCACGCCCATTCGCCAAGCCGTACTCGGGCAACGCTCGACCTTCTGGTGTCCGCGCTGCCAACGCTGAGCGGCACTCAATCCGGCCAGTGAAACTCGACGTAGGTATTGTTGAAATCCGGATGCTCCAGGTCGCCGCCAAGCTTGGCGATGAGATCCGGCAAACCTTCGGCTTCAAGCGACTGCCCGTCGGCAAAGTGCGCGCCCAGCGCTTGCAGGTCAGCCAGACGCTCGCACAGCTGGCCGGCGCGATCGATATCGCGATCGGGCACGTTACGCAGGCTGATGTCCGGCCGACCGAACTTGCGCATGCCACGTGTATGGACCCAGGAGCGGCCGAGCTGATCTTCGCCGTCGCGCATGATCAGCAAGTGATTGCGAGTGGGCGCACCGTCGGCGATGAGGTAACGGCGGCGCCATGCATCGGCATCGAGCAGGCTGACGATCTGCGGATCGAAGATCGCCGTGCCGCCCACATCAAGCAAGGCCGCCATCACGCCGAATGTATCGCGCAGATAGCCGGTGGCCTGGCTGTCCTTGATGCGGCCACGGATCACCAGCACCTGCGGCGCATCGAGCGCCAGCTTGTACGCCTCGGCGGCGTCTTCCTTGAGCATGCGACCCAGGCCACCCTTGAGCGGATAGCCTTCCCACTGGCGCAACGCATTGTGGTGATAGCTGGTCATCTCCACGCCGTGTGGCAGGCCGTCGCTGCCATAGTCCTGCATGGGCGGCCGGCCGGTGCCGAAATTGCCGAAGACATAGAACTGCAGCAGGATTTCTTCGTCACTGGGCTGCCAGTGCGGGCGCTGCCAGGCGGGGAGGATGACGGGCTTGCTCATGAGTGAATCCTTGTGGTGACAACGCGAGGGCTTTACGGCCGCTCGCCCAGCGGCAGCACGGTTTGCTGCAATTCGATGCGGCCGTGCCCTTGGGTGATGTTCTTGAATTCGGCACGGCTGACCGAGACATAGCGGTCGTTGCCGCCGATCTCAACCTGCGGGCCGTCGGTCACGGCGCGGCCCTGTTCATCTACGCGAACCACCATGGTGGCCTTGCGGCCGGTGTGGCAGATCGTCTTGATCTCCTCCAGGTTGTCCGCCCAGGCCAGCAGATAGCGGCTCCCCTCGAACAATTCGCCACGGAAATCCGTGCGCAGGCCATAGGCCAGCACCGGCACGTTCAGCTTGTCCACCACATCGGAGATCTGCCAGACCTGTGCCTTGGTCAAAAACTGCGCTTCGTCGACGAATACGCAGTGCAAGGCGCCTTGCGCGGCCATATCGGCCTGCACCATGGCGAATAGATTCTCTTCGCCCGAGAACCGCCGCGCATTCGCCTTCAGGCCAATGCGCGAGGCCACGATACCCTCGCCGAAGCGGTTGTCCAGCGCCGGCGTGAGGATCATCGTGCGCATGCCGCGCTCGTGGTAGTTGTACGCGCTTTGCAGCAGCGTAGTGGTCTTTCCGGCATTCATTGCCGAGTAGTAGAAATAGAGCTTGGCCATAAGTGCACCCTTCAACCAGGTGCACATGGTACAGCGTCAGGCGTCGTCTACCTGGGTCGTTCCCCCGGTGAAGGCCGTTCGCGCCTGCTCAAGACGCAGCTTGCGCTCTGCCGCCCAGCGCGAGCGGTCGCACAAGGCATGGATGGCGTAGACCAACCTGAACACCTGCAGGCGCCACCAGACCGGGAACGAGTCGAATACGTCGCCGGCAAGCATCGAGGTGACGCCCTGGTCCAGTTGCAGGAACCCCTTGGAGTTTCGGAACAGGTGCTGCATGACCGGGCCGTTGAACCGGTAGATAAAGAACGCGAAACGGCGCATGCCCGCACGCTGGCGGCGCTCGAGCCGGCGAATCAGGCGCATTTCCCGGCGCGGCTCGCGCAGAGCCTGATCGACCACCTCCACGGCATTCTCGGCGCCGCTCATGGCCAGGTACACGCCTGAGGAGAACACCGGGTCGAGAAAGGCAAAAGCGTCGCCGATCAGCAACCAGCCGCGCCCACCCATACGACCGGAGTCATAGGAGTAGTTCCCGGTGACGCGTACCTCGTCGCCGATCAATTCGGCCTGCTGCACGCGTTGCCATAGCGCGGGGTTCGAGCGCAACGTTTCCAGCAGGAATTCGGCCGGACTACCGCGACGCTGCTTGAGGTAATCGGGGCGGCATACCGCGCCCACGCTCATCACGCCATTAGGCAACGGGATCATCCACATCCAGCCGTGTGCAAAGCTGTAGATGCTGATGTTGCCTGCGTCCTCACCAGGGCGATAGATCGCGTTGTGGAAGTGGCCAAAGATGGCCGCACTTTGGTGCTCGGGGTTCTTGCGCTTGAGCTTCTTGCGTCGCGACAGCAAAGCGTCGCGGCCACTGGCATCGACGACATAGCGCGCCGATAGCTTGTAGCTGCGCCCGTCATCGCTGCGTACGTCGAGGCAGGACTCGCGCGAGCCGAGCTGCTCCACCTGCAACACCTCGTGGCCTTCGCGCGCGTCAGCGCCACTTTCGCGGGCGTGCTCGAACAGCATCTGGTCGAAATCCTGGCGCCACACCTGAAACGCGTGCGGCGGGCTTTCTCCCACTACCCGGCTGAAGGCATAGGTGTTGTAGCCCCGCGGGTTGTCCGCCTCGAAATCCGCACCGGCCTTGTACACGCCCATCGCGCGCACCTTCTCCAGCACCCCCAGGCGCTCGAATACCGGCAGGTTCATCGGCAGCAGCGATTCGCCGATATGGAAGCGCGGATGGTGGGCTTTTTCGAGCATGACCACCGTATAGCCGCGCCGGGCCAGTAACGTGGCCGCGGTACTCCCCGCCGGCCCGCCGCCAATGATTGCCACATCGCAACGCTCGAACGCTGCATCGTCCTGATTCGTCATGCTTTCATCCCCTGGCCCGCCGTCTATGGCGCCCTTTCATCATTCCCCAGCTCGCAAGCGTAGCAGGAAGGCTCTGGTAACATCAGGCGCCGCCTCTCGCTTCGTCCCGATCATGCTCAATCCGCAACAATTGGCCGCCGTCGAACACTGCGACAGCCCGCTGCTGGTGCTCGCCGGCGCCGGCTCCGGCAAGACCTCGGTGATCACGCAGAAGATCGCGTACCTGATCGCGCGCAAAAAGCTTCCCGCCGCCAAGATCGCCGCGATCACCTTCACCAACAAGGCGGCCAAGGAAATGCGCGAGCGCGTGGCCAAGCTGATCAGCAGCGAGGATGCCGCGGCCCTGACCGTGTGCACCTTCCATGCGCTGGGCCTCAAGTTCCTGCAGATCGAGCATGCCCGGGCCGGCTTGCGCAAAGGCTTTTCGGTACTCGATGCCGACGACAGCGAAAGCATCATCAAGGAGCTGGCGCCCAAGGGCATCAAGCCCGATGCTCTTTTCGGATTGCGTAATCTGGTCAGCCGCGCCAAGAACTCTGGCCTGTCGCCGGCCGAGGCACAGGCCGCCGCACGCAGCCCGCGCGAGATCGACGCGGCGATGATCTACGAGCTCTACCAGGCACGCCTGGCCGCCTTCAATGCGGTGGATTTCGACGACCTGATCCGCCTGCCGCTGAACATCCTCGAAAATGACGCCGAATGCCGTGAGACCTGGCGCGAGCGTCTGCGCTATCTGCTGGTCGACGAGTACCAGGACACCAACGACGCCCAGTACCGGCTGCTCAAGGCGCTGGCGGGCGAACGAGGCCGTATTACCTGCGTGGGCGACGACGATCAGTCGATCTACGCCTGGCGCGGCGCCAATCCGGAAAATATCGACCAGCTCGGCCGGGACTGGCCGAATCTGCGCGTGATCAAGCTGGAACAGAATTATCGCTGCGGCAAGCGCATCCTGCGCGCCGCCAACAAGCTGATCGCCAACAATCCGCATCTGCATGAAAAAAAGCTGTGGAGCGAACACCCCGAAGGTGCGCAGATCCGCGTGCTGGAGTGCAAGGAAAACGAACACGAAGCCGAACGCGTAGCTGCCATCGCCACTACCCTGGCAGAAAAGCACAAGGCGCGCTGGCACGATATCGCCATCCTTTATCGCGGCAATTTCCAGGCGCGCCCATTGGAAAAAGCGCTGCGCCTGGCACGCATCCCATACCACCTGACCGGTGCGTTGTCGTTCCTGGACCGCGCCGAAGTCAAAGACCTGCTCTGCTACCTGCGCCTGCTGACCAACCCTAGCGACGACGCAGCCTTCCTGCGCGTGGTCAATGTACCCAAGCGTGAGATCGGCGCCACGACGCTGGAAAAACTCGGGCAGATCGCGCAAACCAAGCATGCGTCGCTGCTCGACGCAGCACGCAGCGATGCCGTGCTGCGCCAGCTCACGCCCCGCCCCGCCGCTGCGCTGGCCTCGTTCACCAACTTGCTCGATGAGCTGCGCAGTTCGGCGCAACACGAAAGCGCCGCCGACTTGGTAGAGACCATTCTCAAACGCACCGGCTACGCCGCGCAGATCGCCGCCAGCACGCCGGACGCCGCCTTGCGCGAGCGTCGCCTGGGCAACCTGCGCGAGCTGGCCGAGTGGTTCCGCGCCATGCAGAAAGGCAACAACAGCGCCGGCGACCTCGCCGCGCAGCTTGCCCTGCTCAGCCACGCCGATCGCGACGAGCCCGGCAACGCCGTGCGCATGATGACCCTGCATGCCGCCAAAGGCCTGGAATTCCGCTTCGTCTTTATCGTCGGCTGCGAAGACGGCACCCTGCCCCACGACGGCGCAATCGACGAAGGCCGCATCGACGAAGAACGTCGACTGATGTACGTCGGCATTACGCGCGCCAAGGAAATGCTGACGCTGTCGTGGTCGGCCAAGACCAAGCGCTACGGCGAGGTCCACAGCAACCAGCCCAGCCGCTTCCTGCACGAGCTACCGCAGGATGATCTGCATTGGCAGGGCAAGGATCCGGAAGCGGACAAGGAAGTAGTGCGCGAGACGGCCGAGTCGCATATGGCGAAGATTGCGGCGATGTTGGCAGGCATGCCCTGATCTTGTAGCGCAGCTGCATAAGCTCGCGCCCATGGGCAATCAGCTGGAGATGTAACGCCGCCTCTTTTTCAGACCGGCGCGCCTCACAAGGAACGCGATCACCAGAGCTATAGGCAAGCACACAAACATGTAGCCTATGCCCATGATTTTTGAGTAAACGGGCACTATGGTGGACCCATTTACGCGATATATGAATTTGACGCTAGCCGCATCCACATAGCTGAGCGAAACACTCTGACTATGGGGCGAAATCGGCTTCACTGAATAGTCGGCGCCACTTGATGTCGTGCCCTTGCTATCAGGAAGCAGCAACCCCGCTCCTGAGGTTGCTTTCAGATAGTCGGAAACCCCAGCCAAAGGCACCGTCACCACACCGCGCTGGTCTGGCGGAACGACCAGCACCTTGAGCAGCCCGCTCGCACCTGTACCATTTTCATATGTGCGCGCGCATCCTTGTTGCAGACACAGCAACTCCATTCCCACCTTGGTCGCCAATAAGGCGACCACGGGAACAAATCAGCCCGATGAAATGATAAAGATCCATACGGGTATCGATCTGGTCATGCGTTAATTTTCCATGCTGCCGCACGGCTCCGAAACCAGCGCAAGTAGCTTGGCCAGCGCCATATCGTTATTCCTTCACTCCGTTGCGCATGAAATATCCAACACTATTGCAAATATGAAACCTTACTAATGTTGGCTCGCAACTGGAAGAGCCCGCAGCCCAGCTCAACCGCGATCTTTTTTCAAGATAGTCCAATAGTTCAGACTTAGCAGCGCCGCCAGTAGGGTAGCGATACAGAAGTACGTTAGCCTGACTGGAAAAGTAGAAGCCGGCGTTATGTCATATCCCGGGATCAGGTAAAAAAAGTAGAAAAAAGCAGTGATCCAAGCCATAGCGGCCGTTGCTTTAAGCGCCCATATCTTTAGGAAAAAGTGCCCCCATGCCAATAGCATGGCAACCAGGATAATACTCGTGGCGCCGACCCAGGAAGCATCATATTGGGCGGCGTTCAGCACCACCTTGGCGACTACGCAAAGGTAAAATAGCGAAACGATACTGTTTGAAATATTCATCGGCGAATTGACACGCGCAGCCACGTTCCAGATTGCTGCGCTCATAGATTTTTTATGGACCATGCTCATAAGTATGATCCCCGCAAGTATGGGACATCCTCCCAGAGGCACAAATCATAGTCAAACTCTTACGAGTCGCGACAATCCTGGCTGGATTATGTCGCCAATAGTGCAAGAGATCGAGAAAATTTTATGCTTTCATGGCTCATCAAAATTTTCGCACAATCGCTATTTTATTTAACGCGGAATGTCGGCCAGCCTGATGTCGCTCTTATTCTTTACCTTTATGAAAATTACTTTCATTATGATTAAAATGAGTCCCAATGATAGGAATAAGCGCCTGAGATAACCGACCCTTGAAAGATGCAAATGAATAAGCCGTATCCTACTAAGCATGAGACCGCCATCAGCTGCCGCTCTGTAATGGTCAATTGCCAAATCTTCATCCTTGGGAATTCCTAGCCCAAATGCGTGAATCTCCCCTAAAAGTTGATTCGCATGAGCACTACCCTGGAAGGCGGCGCGCTCGAGATACGTGAGCGCTTCTAATGGCTCATTCCGGGAAAGAAACATTCTTCCAGCGTAAAGGACATCCTCTCGCTCACCATGCTCGGCAACCCTCACACACCATAGCAACGTGGCGTCCGAGTCACCTTGGGAATAGAAAGCCTTTGCAAGATAGCGCTGACAGTTCACATATAGCGACATTGGTGGCTGCAGGCATAAATCGACCGCTTTGCCTTTATCTCCTTTGGCATCAACCATGAGTACGCACGTGAAGTACTCTTCATTGGCCTCGGTGCTGCCATGTATCACCGCCTTTCTATACCACTCACACGCCAGTTCCGGATCACCCTGACTTGCGTGGTACCAACCTAGATACCGCTGGCACTGGGTGATCTCGGAGCAAGCTTCCGATGCACAGAGCTCTAACGCCTGAGCAATGTCCCCTCGAGCGTCAAGCTCTTCTAACCGACTAACGCAATCCTGTGTGCACATACCGCCTGCCAGTCCAATGCCAGATTGAAAGTTAGTCGTACCCAGTTGAGTTACCTGCCACTGCAAATGCCATATTTCCCTGGCGGCAAAAGAAGAACCATGGCGCGGACGGTGAAAATGGAATCGGCATATCTGTCGGCGGCTGGATCGGCTCAGAGCCATCATGCTGAAATGACCACAACTGGCCAAACCAGCTGCACTGTAGCATTCGACACTACGTACACCTGCGCCCACGACCGCAACCAACCATTTATTGTCGGCCCTTGCCATTCATGCACACGCTATTGGACACCGTCAACAGGCCGAGGCGAAGCGTGTCCTGGGTCGGCGAGGTGGGGACTCTGAGATCGATAAGGAGCCCACGCGGGAGACTGCAAAGTCGCATATGGCGAGGATCGTGGCGGCACTGCCCAGGAACAGCCAGAATTGCGATAAAAAGTTGGCATACTCGTCGTTCCAACTGACGGGCGATTTCATGGCTGATCCTGCTGACCTCTATGCGCAACTCGTGCTGGCCTACCAGCAGAACCGCCTGGCCGACGCCCAGGCTCTGTGTGCGCAATTGTTCCCTTTGGCGCCCAATCACCCCGGAGTATTCGGTATGGCGGGGCTGGTCCATCTGCAATTGCGCCGGCCCGGCGAAGCGGCGCTGTACCTGGAGCGAGCCACCATGCTCGATCCGTCACGCACGGATTTTGCCGTGTTGCATGCCAAGGCACTGGTGGAAGCGCAACTGACGGGCCCCGCGGTCGTCGCAGCGGACCGGGCCCTGCCCCTGGCTCAGGGCGATGCCGCCGCGCTGGACACGCTAGGTGTGATCTATACCCTGGCGCATAGCCACCGCAAGGCGACGGCAGCGTTCCAGCAAGCGGTAACGGCCACGCCGCGAAGCGCACCCTTGCGTTTCAACCTGGGCACCGCCCTGCTGACAGTAGGTGATGTCGACGGTGCCGAGCGCGAATTCGAGGCCTGCATCGAAGTGAACCCGGCGCATTGGCCAGCCTATCTCGCGCTTGCACAGCTGCGGACTGCCACGGACGAACGCAACCACATTCAACAGTGGCAGGAGCTGTCGCGCAACCGGTTTGGCGAGGCTTCTTCTGAAACCTACTTGCAGCTCGCCCTGGGCAAGGAACACGAAGATCTGGCCCAGTATGCCAAGGCATTCGAGCACTACACACGCGGCAAGAAGGCTCGGCGTGCGCAACGCCCTTATGCCGCCGGTCGCGATGTCGCCATCGTCGAACAACTTATGCGCACGTTTCCACTGCCCGCACAGACCACCGGGCATTCAACGCGCGAACCGATTTTCGTTATTGGCATGCCCCGCTCCGGTACGACGCTGATTGAGCGCATCTTGTCCAGTCATCCGGATGTACAAGCTGCCGGCGAACTGCAGAACTTCGCTGGCGTGCTGCAGCGCCTCTCAGGCACAACGACGCCGCTCCTGCTCACGCGAGACTTGCCTGAGCGAGCCCGCAAGCTGGACTGGGCCAAGCTGGGTGCCGACTATCTCGCCAGCACACGCCCAGCCACTGGGCACACGTCCCATTTCATCGATAAGCTCCCGCACAATTTCCTGTATGCGGGCTTCATCGCTCAGGCGCTCCCGCGTGCGCCGATCATCTGCTTGCGGCGCGACCCCCTGGACACCTGCGTGGCCAACTTCCGCCAACTTTTCGATCACGGCTCGATGCATTTCGACTATTCGAACGATCTGCTCGATATCGGCCGCTACTACAAGCTTTTCGATCGGCTGATCGCGCACTGGGATCGCAGCCTCCCTGGCCGTGTCCTGCAGGTCTCCTACGAGCAATTGGTTGCATCGCCGGAGGAGGAAATCCGGCGCATCCTGGCGTTCTGCGGCCTGCCGTGGAACGAGGCCTGCCTGCGCATCGAGAAAAATACCGCGCCGGTGGCAACACTCAGCGCGACCCAGGTACGCTCGCCGATCCATGGAGGCGGCGTCGGGCGCTGGAAGCACTACGCGCCCCAGCTGGGTGAATTGCGCACCCTGCTCGGCCTGCCCGCCGAGCAGGCGTGACGCTGCGTTCCTGTTTGCGTGCCACTCCGTCATCCATAACAAGCCATCGCCATGACCATTCCGTCCGAGCTTCGCCAGCAACTCAATGATGCGTACAGTCAGCGCGACTGGCCGCGAACCTATCGTCTCGCGACGGAAATGTTGGTGCATGCACCGGATATGGCCGATGCTCACTACGCCGCGGGTGTCGCGAGCCTGGAAACGCGGCAAATGCCGGCGTCCATGCACCACCTCGAGCGAGCAGCAAGGCTCGTGCCCGAGCGTGCGGGATTTGGCCTGCAGTTCGCCAAGGCGCTGCAGCTGGCCAATCGCTTGCCACAGGCAACCATCGAAGCCGACCGGGTGTCCGCGCTCTCACCGAGCGATCCGGCGATCCTCGATGCGCTGGGTGGAATCTATGCCAACCTCAATATTCCGAACTCGGCCTATGACGCCTACCGGCAGGCGGTTGCGCTCGCCCCAGAGAACCTGGGCTATCGATATAACCTGGCCACGGCGCTTATCGCGCTTGGAAGGGCCGATGACGCCGAGCGGGAAATCGAATTCTGCCTGAGCGCAGAGCCGGGATTCTGGCGTGCCCATCTGACGCTGGCGCATTTGCGCAAACAAACGCAGGACCATCATCACCTGCCACGCCTTGAACATCTGCTTGCCAACGATGCTTTCGAACCCTTCGCGCAAATGTGCCTGCATATGGCCCTAGCCAAGGAGCAGGAAGATTTACGCAACTTTCCGGCCGCGTTCGATCACCTGGCAAAGGGAAAGCAAATCGCCAGAAAAAATATCGACTATGCATTCGAGCAGGATCGAACGGTGTTCTCGGCGCTGGAACGTGCATTCCCCCACGCTGCAGCGACATCGGCACCGGGGGATCCAAGCAACGAACCCATCTTTGTCTTCGGCATGCCTCGCTCTGGCACCACACTGGTAGAGCGCATTCTGTCCAGCCACCCCGATGTGACGATGGCAGGCGAACTCACGAACTTCGGCATGGCGCTGCGCCGTGCATGGGGGCATCGTCCACCGATCTGGAGCGACCCGGACATCGCCGCGCACACCGCCGAATTGCCATGGCATGAAGTGGGCGCCAACTACATTGCCAGTACCCGGCCTGTCACCGGGCAGACCCCACGCTTCATCGATAAGTTTCCCTTCAATTTTCTCCATGCCGGTTTTATCGCGCACGCGTTGCCGAACGCGAAAATGATCTGCCTGCGGCGACACCCCATGGATACGTGCCTGGGCAATTACCGGCAGCTTTTTGCCGAGAAACTGCCCTACTACAACTATTCGTTCGATTTGCTCGATATCGGGCGCTACTACATCTTGTTCGACCGCCTCATGGCGCACTGGCAGCGGGTTATTCCCGGCCGCATTCTCGAAGTGAACTATGAAACACTCGTCGATGAGCAGGAAGCTACGACTCGGCACATTATCGAGTTCTGCGACCTGCCGTGGAACGACGCCTGCCTGGATTTCCAGGACAACCCGACGCCTGTAGCCACCGCCAGCGCGTTGCAGGTGCGCCAGCCGATCTATCGTACGGCCCTCGGTTACTGGAAAAACTACGAGCCGCAGCTGGCCGAGCTACGGCAATTGCTGGTCGATGCCGGCATTGGAATCGACTAGCATCATCGATTCAACGCCGCGAAAGGATGCGTCCGGCGGATAACCATCCTCATTCGTTGTGGGAATCCAGGGCATCATGATCGATCCAGCGCAAATCTACGCACAGGCACTCGACGCGGCCACCCGGCGCGACTGGCCCAGGGCAAGGTCGCTGGCCAATGACGTGCTGCGCGTGTCGCCGGAACAGGGCGGCATGCATTACGTGGCTGGCGTGGCCAATATGGAACTCGGCCAGGTTCCACACGCGGTCGAGCACCTGCGCCTGGCAACACGACTCGATCCCCAGCGGGCCAATTTCGCTGCGATGTACGCGCGTGCGCTGGCACTGGCGCAACTGCCCGCGCTGCAGGAAGCCGAACGCGCCATGTCGCTTTCACCTCGCGACCCGTCGCAACTGATGATGCTGGGCATGGTCTTTTCGCAATACGAAGCGCATGAGCAAGCCGCGCATGCCTTTCGTCGCGCGACCGAGTTGATGCCCAACTACGTTCCCTGCCGGTTCGCTCTTTCGAGTTCGCTTATTTTCCTGGGTGAAGTGGCGCAGGCAGAGCAGGAACTCGACCGCTGCCTGGCGCAAGACCCCACCTTCTGGAAAGCCTATCTTTCCAGATCGCTGCTTCGACGCCAGCGCGCCTCGGATAATCACGTTGACGAACTGCTGGCCCTGCTGGCACAAGATGGCAATGAGATTTCTAGCCCGGCAGCGCAGGTATTCCTGCATATGGCCGTCGCCAAGGAACTGGAAGATCTGGGCCGGTACGATGAAGCTTTTCCGCACCTGGTTTCCGGCAAAGCAGCAGGGCGACCGCAAGGCTATACAAGCGAAGCGGACGCCGAAATATTTGCCGCCATGCGCGATGCCTTTTCCGCCAAACTCGAACATTCCTCCAAGGCCACGAGCCGAACGCCGATCTTCGTGATCGGCATGCCACGCTCCGGCACCACGCTAGTGGAGCGAATCCTGTCCAGCCACCCGGACGTGCACTCGTCCGGCGAACTGATGAGCTTCCCCTTGACCTTCAAGCGGCTTTCCGGGAGCCACACGCGCCGCCTGCTGGATGTCGACACCATTGCGCACAGCCATACGATCGACTGGGCACAGGCCGGCGCTGACTATCTGACGCATGCACGCCCCAGCGCTGGCGACATGCCCTACTTCGTCGACAAGCTGCCGCACAATTTTCTCTATGTCGGAGCGATCGCGCGTGCGCTGCCTCAGGCCAGGATCATTTGTCTGCGGCGCGACCCTCTGGATACCTGTGTGAGCAATCTGCGCCAGTTATTCGGGGAGGATTCCTCCTTTCACGAATACTCCTATGACCTGCTCGATATCGGCAGGCACTACGTCCAGTTCGATCGCCTCATGGCGTACTGGCAGCATCAGCTGCCTGGGCGAGTGCTGGAAGTGTCCTATGAGACATTGATTGCCGAGCAGGAAACCACCACACGCCTCCTCCTCGACCACTGCGAACTTCCGTGGAACGACGCCTGCCTGCAGTTCGAAAAGAACGAGGCCCCCGTATCCACCGCCAGCGCACTCCAGGTACGTCAACCGCTGAATCGGTCATCCATCGGGTACTGGCGACACTATGAGGACTCAATGGCTCCGCTGCGCCAGCTCCTGACCGATGCCGGAATATCCATTGCGTCCTGAGCCGCTGCCCATCATGGTCAACGCCGGCGCAATCTGCGATATGTTTATTCACCACGTTCACTTTCGTCTTTCGGAACTCCATGGCCAACCCCGCCGAGATCTTCACGAACCTCACGGATGCTTTTAATCACCGACAGTGGCCACTTGTCAGGCAACTGGCCGGGCAACTGCTCCCTCTAGCTCCGAATCATCCGCTGGTCTGCTATGCGGCTGGCGTGTCCAGCATGGAGCTCGGACACATGCCCGAAGCGCTGGATATGCTGTACAAGGCGACGCAACTGGAACCGGAGCGTCCCGACTTTGCGACGCAATACGCCAAGGCTCTGGCCCTGGTCCGGCTCATGCGCGATGCGCGGATCGCCGCCGACCGCGCGCTGACCCTCGGCCCGAGCGATGCCCCCACCTTTGACACCCTAGGCGTGGTTTTTACGCAGACTCATGCGCACAAACTCGCTGTGCAGGCTTTCAGCCGCGCTACCGAAATGATGCCGCGCTACGCGCCATACCGTTTCAATCTTGCAACGGCATTGGTTGCCGATGGGCAAATGCCGGAAGCGGAAGAGCAACTGGAAGCGAGCATCGCAATCGATCCGCGCTATTGGAAGGCTCACCTGACATTGGCCCAGTTGAACAAGCAGACGCCTGCGAAGAATCACATCGCGCGACTGACACCGCTGCTGGCGCAAAGCACCGAAGTCACCGATGCCCAGACCTACCTCAATATGGCCCTGGCCAAAGAGTATGAGGATCTGTCAGATTTCCCGCGCGCGTTCGAACATTTCACTCGCGGAAAGGCCGCAGGCAAGGAGAGCCGGGGGTATTCCTTCCAGACTGACGAAGCTATTTTCGAGGCCATGCAGTCGGTTTATCCCAGGCCAGATGCCCCAGGATATCCAACCCGCGAACCCATCTTCATCATAGGCATGCCACGTAGCGGCACGACGCTGCTCGAACGCATCTTGTCCAGCCATCCGGATGTTTATTCTGCGGGCGAATTGCAGAACTTCGCCATGGCGTACAAATATGCAGCGCAGAGCCCAACGCCGACACTGATCGATCCGGAAACCATCGGGCTTGCCGATCGCGTCGACTGGCATCACCTGGGTGAGACATATCTAGATAGCACGAGGCCAGCGACCGGGAACAAGCCTCGCTTCATCGACAAGCTGCCACACAATTTTCTGTACGCTGGCCTCATCGCGCAAGCACTGCCGAACGCGAAGATCGTCTGCCTGCGTCGCGACCCCATCGACACCTGTCTGAGCAACTTCCGCCAGCTGTTCGCCGCCTCGTCACCCTACTACGGCTACTCCTTCGATTTGCTCGATACAGGCCGATACTACGTGTTGTTCGACCGACTGATGGCGCACTGGCGCAAGGCGTTTCCCGGCCGGATCCTCGAAGTTCAATACGAGACGCTGGTCGATTCACAGGAAGCCGTCTCACGTGAGCTGCTAGCGTTCTGCGATCTACCCTGGGACGACGCCTGCCTGCGCTTCGAGGAAAACCCCGCGCCGGTAAACACGGCGAGCGCGGTGCAGGTGCGCGCGCCGGTCTACCGGACGGCACTCAAGCGTTGGAAGAAGTACGAACCACAGCTCGGCCCGCTGCTCGACCTGTTGCGTAGCGAGGGTATCGCCGTCGATTGATGGCGGCACTGCAGAAGCGGGAGCCATAGCCATATAAACCGTTTGCCGCCTCAAAAAAAAAGACCCCGCGAAGCGGGGTCTTTTTTTGTTGCGTTGCTACAAGGACGATTATTCGTTGACGCCGAACTTGTAGTTCGCCTCGAGCATGATCGAACGACCATAGACGTCATAGTTGTTCTGGTTGTACGGCAGATACGTCGTGCCCGGCATCGAATGGTCAGCCGGCGGCATCTTGTTGAACAAGTTGTTCGCCATGATCGACAAAGTCAGCGACTTCATCGGCGAGTAAGAAACGCTGGCGTTGTACTTGATCCACGCGTGCAGCTTGGCAGCACCCGGCACGTTGTAGCTGTTGGCATTTTCAGCGACGAAGTTAGGCGTCGAACCAAAACGGTTCCAATACAAGGTCGCCGCCCAATCATCCTTCGCCCAGGTTACCGACGCATTGGCCTTGGACTTGAAGTCTGTGAACAGACCCGGATTGGCGAACACATCCAAGTGTTCGTCGCCCGCGAACGCCTGGGTGGTGTGCTTGAGCACATCGGAGTACGACGCACTCCAGATCAACGTACCGAACGAACCGATGCCATGCGAGTAGTTGAACGCCGCATTGACCGCATTGACGATCTCGTTAGCCGTATTGACCTTCGGCTGGGTGATCGCGGTAATGCCGCCCAACAAGCCATTGGACCCCGGACCGCCGCGCTGAATCTGCGAGAAAGCGTTCAAGCAGGTCGGCGAAGTCGGATCGAGGGTACCGATATCGCACTGGTATTCCTGCTGCGACAACTGGGTGGCCGACTGCGGTGTCACCTCGTTGCTGATGTCGTAGTGCAGGTAGTCGATCGAAATCGACATCCGCTCGACCGGGGCCAGGACGAAACCATAGCTCCAGTTCTTCGCGGTAATCGGCTTCAGATCCGCCTGGCCGAAGGTCGTACCCACGAACTGCACGCTGCCGTAGCGCTGCGGGCAGTTACCCAGCGACTCGCCGGAGAAGCCCAAGCGACCGCAGTTGAGATAGTCGGTGACGAACTGGTAGCTGGTGCTCGGCGCCTGATTCGTATCGGCAATCGACGGCACCTTGAAGGCGGTACCGTAGCGACCGCGCAACAGCAGCATCTCGAACGGACGGAACTCGACACCCAGGGTATAGGTGGCGTGATGCAGGTTATTGCCATCGATCGAATAACTGTCGTAACGACCAGACGCGTCGAACGTCAACATTTCCAGCACGGGCGCACGGAATTCCGTGGTACCCGCATAGCGTGAACGATGACCGGCACCCGGCACCGCGCTGGTACCCCAGTAATAGGGAGCCGAGTCGCCGTTGGGCAGGGTTATGCTCTGCAACAGACGCGGATCGGGTGTCGAGTCCCAACCCTCGTTGCCACCTTCGGCCACGAACGCAATACCGGCGTCGCCGCCCGGCAGCGTGAACAGCGAGCTGTTCGTTACCTGCGCGCGCAGCATGTTGTCCCAGGTCTTCGAACGGCTGGTCGAATAGCCTGTGAAAGCGGCAAAGTCCTTTTGCGCGATGGGGGTGTACAAGGCGCCGTAGTTGGGTTCATACACCGGATAGCCGGAATACGTGCCCTGCTGCTTGCCCAACACGTGGTTCGCGTAGTACGACTCCAACGGGCCGGTAAGGCGGTTGAAGTTGCGATTGATCAGCTTGTCATCCGAATGGGTAAAGCCGAAATCGTAATCCCACTTCGACTCGCCGAACGTGCCCTTGGCACCCAGCGACACCATGTAGGAGTTCTCGTACTGCTTATCCATGATGCTCTTGTAGCCGCCCACTTCTTCGGGAGCGAAGGCGTGCTGCAGCAACATGAGCGAGCCGCCATTGATGCGCGGATCCCAGAAATAACCGGCGCCGCCGGTGCTATAGAGCTGTGAGCTCCAGAAGGAGGTGCTCGCGCCGTTGGTGAACTTCTGCTCCGAGTAGTTGTACAGCAGGTCGCCGTAGAACTGGAGGTTATCGTTCACGTCGTACGTGTTGTGCGTGTAGACGTTGGCGGTCTTGGAATCGTTCTGCAGCGTGCCTACACCCGGGGTATAGAACGAACCGCAGTACTGACCTTGCGGGTTACGCGTTTGCTTCCCTTCGGTGCCGCCCCACAGGCTGCTGAGGCCCGCGCAGTTATTCGGATCAAGGAAGCGGTAGCCAGCCGGCGTGCCATCATTGCTGAAGGCCGCCAGCGCGAGCGTGTCACGAGAAGCCACCGCCGGGGTCGCACCCTGCGTGTAGTACTGGCTGGTCAGGCTGCGATCACGACGCCAGACCGGCTGCGTGCTTTCATACTGCGCGCCGATCAACGAAGTGAACTTACCCACAGTGAAGCTATCTGCGAAGCTGACGCGACGACTTGCACCGCCACCATCGCTATCGAAGCCATAGCGTACGTCGACGGTCGGCGCATCGATGCGCTTCTTCAAGATGATGTTGATGACGCCGGCGATAGCGTCCGAACCGTACAGCGAGGACTGGCCACCCGGAAGGATGTCGATGCGCTCGACCATGTCCATCGGGATGCCGCTGATGCTGTTGAACGCATCGCTGCCGTTGTAGAGGCCGGGGAAGTTACCCATCGGCCGGCCATCGATCAGGTACTTGGTGTACCCGGGATTGAGGCCGAACATGCTCAGCGTTTCAGCACCCGTCGTGAACGAGTTGGTGCTCTGCGCACCCTGCACCGCGCCGGTCGCAAACGATGCCTGCTGCAGTGCCTGAGCCACCGTGGCAAAGCCACGAGCCTTCATGTCCTGCGCGGTGATGGTGATCGTCGGCTGTGCCGTTTCGACCTGCGTCTGCGGAATCAGCGAACCGGTAACCGTGACGGCTTCCAGCTTCTTCGCCTTGCTGGTATCTGCACCGCTGTCCTGATTGTTTTGAGTGTCTTGCGGTGCACCAGCGGCATATGCGCTGGAATAGCCAACCGCCAAGGCCACCAGAACGGCAGCCGAAAGCTTGGACTTCAACATTGGTAACTCCCCTAAAGCTTTTCTACTTGAAGATTTCCGAAGGAGCCTCCTCCTGGCTTCCCTTCCCTCGGAACGTGGCGCGACGAGGCCTGTGTCCCCTTTGTGCCTGACCCCAAATTCAGACAGTCGTGCTTGACGTCTGTTTAACATGGACATTTCGCGCACGCAACATTTAGTTGTGATTTTTTCATACCCCCAGGAAGGTAGGGTTTTTTATAAGTTGCTGTATTTCATTGTTAATATAACTTTCGCGAAACTTACGGTGCCTCTGGACAGTGCCAAATGGCACATCCTTCCCGAGGGTTGCCCAAACCGAAAAAAAGCCGCACGGACAGAAGTCCGCGCGGCCTTGGAATTCCTTCGCCGGTGAAGGCGAAGGCTGATGTTTACAACGAGAAGTCGTATTCCGCGTTCAACTGCACGTAGCGCGGCGGCTGAAAGCCGGTCGGCGTCAGGTAGGTCGACGCGTTGAACGTGCTACCGGCGATACCCAGATCCGAGTTGTAGTTCGCGTTCTGGACCTCGTTGACGGTCAACACCTGGTGCTTGTTGAACACGTTGAACACGGTAGCGCGCAGTGTCACGCCCTTCGCCCATTCTGGCTTGTACGAGCCATTGAGGTCGAGCTGCCAGTAGTTCGGCGTGGTACCGATCGAGCCGCGCGGTGCGGTATGACCGTTGGTGCCGTCGGCAGCGGTGCAGTACAGGTACGGCGAGCCGCCACCCGAACCGTAACCGCCGATCACGTTGTCGATCGGCGCGTCGCCGTAGCAGTTCTCCGGACGGCCGGACTGCCAGACGAAGTTCGCGCCCAGCTGCCATTCGTTGGTGATGTTCCACGCGCCAAATGCTTTCAACGTGTGGCGACGATCGTTCGGCTGATTGCCGTTGGCACCGGTCATGATTTCCGGATAGTCGAACAGCTCCGACGTACCGGTGTCGGCCTGGCCGATATTCGAGTCCACCAGACCTTCGGAGTTACCCCAGGACTTGGCCCACACATAGGAGACATTCAAGTAGAACTTGTCGTCGAAGTTCTTTTCCGCCGTCAACTGCAGGGCGTAGTAGTCACGCTTGTACTTGGGCTCGCCGAGCTGGCTCGCGCTCAGATGAACCGGGTAGAGCTGGCTGCTGCCCGCCACCAGCGGCAGCTGCAGGTTGATGCCGCTGCCCGGGTTGAAGATGTAGCAGCCCGGCAGGCCCGGGTTGTCACCCGGAGGCGACAGCGAGTTCGGATCCAGGGCCATGCCATACGTTGCATTGGCGTAGGCGGCAACTGGGCGGAAATCGCAGGTGTCGTCGATACCGGTCAGTACCTTGCGGTAGATCGCCTTCGCGCCCAGCGTCCAGCCAGCCAGCTGCTGCTGACCACCCAGAATGAATTCACGCTGCTTGAAAGGCTTGAGGCCGGACGAAGCCACCGACTGCGCGGGCGGAGTCACGCCGGTCTCGCCGTTGGCATAGAGCGGGTCGCCGATCGGAGTGAGGCCTTGCGGTACGCCGGTCGTCGGATCGATGCTGGTGTAGTTGTACGTCTGGATGCGATACAACGAAGCGGCGGCACCGCGGATGGCGACGCCGGCATCGACCGGCAATGAGTAATCGCCGGCGCTGGCGTACAGCTTGGTCGAGGAGTCGCCATTGACGTCCCACGACACGCCCAGGCGCGGCTGCAGGTTGTGACCCTGGCTGAGGTAGGTCTGGCCCAGGCCATTGCGGTTGTTGAACTGGTCGTTGCGCAAGCCGATGCGCGCGACAAAGTTGTCCGTGACGTGCCACAGATCCTGCACGTATTCGGCACGCTGCGTAATGCCCACCTTCGCGCCGGTCGCAAACACTGTCTGCGTGACCGTGTTGTCCGCCGGATCGGCGCCCGAACTCGGTGAATTGGGGTCGTATTCGTACAGCGCGCCGCCTTCGTAGACGGTACCGGTGTTGGACTTGGTCACATCGCGCGTGAAACCGCCAGAAAGCTCGTGATCGCCCACCTTCCATTGCAGGTCGATACGACCGCTGGAGCGCGAGTCCTCGCCGTCGGCGCTGGTCAGCGAACCACCAGGCACAAAAGCGCAGGACTGGATCGGCGCGATCTGACCGTTGACTACCGGATTGCGCTTGTCGTTGATGGCCGGGCAACCAGGTGCAAAGGGCGCATCGGCAAGAATGCCGTCATAGCTTTCCACCGTACCATTCGCCGAGACGGCGGTATTGATGCGCTTGTTCTTGCTCTTGCCGTACTGGACCTGGACGTTGAAATCGTCAGTGATGTAGCCGGTGTACTTGAGGATGTTCGTCTGGCCACCGGCCTTCTGGTTATACACACCCTGCTGATCGAAGTGATAGGGGTTGTTGTTCGCGTCGAAGCCGTAGTTGTACACATCCGTGGAGTAATGACGGGTATCGCTAAAGCCCGTGTATTCCAGGATGTTGTTCTCGTTGATGTTCCAGTTCATCTTGACCAGCCAGTACGGATCTTTCTCCTCCGTCTGCTGGAATCCGCCGCCGTTGGTACCACCGTCGGGAATGTAGGCGCCATAGCTCTGGTCGTTGGTCTTGGTCTGGCTGACCAACGCGAAGATGAACAGCTTGTCCTTGATCAGCGGACCGCCCAACCACGCGCTCCAGCGATTGCTGAAGTCGACCGGGCTACCGGGGGTATTGCTGTTGCTGGCGGAATAGTTACGGTTGCCGCTGTTGACCTGCTGCAGCGTACCGTTGTTCTTGTAGATCGTCGGGAAGCTACCCTGCAGACCGACCGGGTTCCAGGTGTCGTCGATGCCACCCTTCCACTCGTTCGTACCCTGCTTGGTCTGGATCGAGATCACGCCGCCGGTGGAGTTGCCGTACTCCGGGCCGAACGCACCATCCTGAATGTTTTCCGAGTCGATCGCTTCGTACGGTACCTGCGCGAAGCTGAGCGAATCGAACTGGTTGGTGACGTTGAAACCGTTGACGTAGTAGGAATTCTCCGCCACGGACGAACCGCCGAAGGACGCCAGGTTGCCGAAGGCCGAGTCGCCGCGCGTCACGCCCGGCGCAAGCAGGGCTGCAGCCGTCACGTTACGAGCGATGGGAAGCGACTTGAGCTGATCGGCCGTGAACGTCGTGGTCGTCTGCACGGAGGAAACGTCGATCGCCGGAAGGGCGTTGGCCTGGACCGTGATCGAACCTAGCTGAGTCGCCTTGACGTTTGCAGCGGCTACTGCAGGGGAACCGGCGTCCAGGTTGAAGCCCGTGCCGGCCGAAACCGTGATGTCACGGGTAACCGTCTGGCCTTTTTGCGGGTAGCTGATGTGATATTCACCAGGGACCAGGGCTGCGGCACGGAAACGGCCATCGCTATCGGCCGTAATGGTGCGAACCTGACCGCTGCTCACGTTGGTCAATTGCACCTGCGCGCCGGGGTCGGCCGTACCGTAGGCAACGCCCACCGTACTCTGCGCCATGACGGCGCCACCATAGACACCGAGCGCCAATGCTACGGACAAAACAATCTTCTTACGCGCGAAACGTGCGTACTGCATAGACATGTAGGTACTCCCCTCGAAATCTCGAAAAAAAGCAAAAAACCTAACTACGAATCTGGCTAGGTGTTCTTGTGTCGACCCTGGTTAATTCGCCTGCTCAGTACCCCACCGGCGCAGCGCGAATACCCTCCACCACAGGGTCGCTTGATTCCGAGAATACGTATTCAAGAGAAATGTTCAAGTTTCGTTTTTTTCTCACGAAACCCCTATTTTTTGCGGCTTTTCTTCTCAAGTTCTTGCCGTCGAAATTTCTTGTGATTCGTCTTTTCTTTCGACGCTCGAACGGCCTTATTTTGCTGTTCGTTTAATTGCTGGATGATCTAAAAAAGATGTAATTTAAATATCGAATTATTAGTAGATAAATCGAGCAACACACTTTCTATTTTCAAATTGATACTGGCCTGGCATTCACGCCAAATCCTAGTAGCAGCAAAGGCTGAGGGCCGCCCACGTCCATCATTGTTGGTATGGAATGGTTTTTTTATTTGAATAGGCGCCACGGTGAACGCGGACCCGTGGTCAGGGCACGACTTATGCTTGACCGCACGAGCCGAGTTGGCTGACTAGTCTATCGTTTCAACTGCAACAATATCCTGCGATTCGCCTCAACTTGCGGATACAGAGCTCACAAATCGGCCAATCTTACGCATCAGACGAGCTTCTCCTGCTCAAGCTCACCTTTGAGATACGCGTAATAAATCGGCGCTGCGATCAGTCCCGCGAGGCCAAATGCAGCCTCCATGGCCAACATTGCAATCAGCAACTCCCAGGCCCGTGCACGAATCTGCGTGCCGACAATGCGTGCATTGAGGAAGTACTCGAGCTTGTGGATCAGGATCAGGAATACCAGCGCCGCGACGCCGACCCACAGCGAAACCGACAGTCCGGCGATGGTGATGGCGGTGTTGGAGATCAGGTTGCCTATCACCGGCAACAGGCCGGCCAGGAAGGTGACCAGGATTAATGTCTTGGTCAGCGGCAGATGGACGCCGGCCGCGGGCAACACGGCGAGCAGGAAAATGGTGGTAAAGACCGTATTGACGATCGAAATCTTGATCTGTGCGAAAACGATGTTGTGAAACGCCTCGGCCAGCCGCTGGCAACGCAGGCCCATCGCGGCGGCAAGTGGACCCACCTGATGCGCCGGGCGCGCGCGGCTCAGGGCGACGATCGCGCCAAGCACTAGGCCGATAAGAATATGTACCAGTGCACGCGCAGCGCCCTTGCCCAGAAGCTGCAGGCTGCTGGCGTGCTTGCGGGTCAACTCCAGGGCCATGATGCGCAGGTCGTCCACGCTATCGGGCAGCCAGCCGGTGATCGACGGCGGCAATTGCTGACGGGCCTTTTCGACCAGCGGCATCAGCTGGACCTGCCACAATTGTTCGGGATTGCCGATCTCGTTGCGCAGAAAGCTGACCGTACTGAGGATCAACAGCATCAGCAGGCCGACCACGATTGCGCCAAGCACTGCCACCACCAGCACCCGCGCGCGATCGCTGGGAATGCGCCGTCCCAGCAGCGGCGCCAGCGACTGCACCAGTTCAAATACCAGCAGCCCGGCCAATAGCGCCGGCAACAGGTGCAGCAACAGGATCAACAACAGGCCCACGCCCATCAGTACATAGCTGGCGACGGTGATGACAGGCTGCGCGGGGCGCGAGGCGGGCTGATGGAGGTCCATGGATCGGCCGCAAAGGAAATTGCGAGGAGTCTGTCAGTACCTTGGGACTATCGCCAGCCCTGCGCATGGGCTACCGGTTCAGACACAGTGCTGTCGTAAACTTTAGCGACATTGTCTGTTTGTCTCAGCCACAGGGTCCAAAGTATGTCTATCCGTCTATCGGCGACGCTCGCCGCGCTTGTTCTGCTTGCCGGTTGCTCGTCTACACCGCCTAAGTCGGCGAGCGCCGAAGCGCCCAAAGCGACCGCGACCGGCGCGGCACCATCGACCGCCGCCGCTTCGACCACCTCCGGCGACGACAATCTCAATGCGGTCGTCTGGATGCAGAGAGCGGTCGAACATGACCTGATCTATGTACAGACGTATCGCGATGCGCAGGCGCACCTGCTCACCGCCATGAAAGACAAACAGTGGGATGCGCTGGCCAAGGACGATCGCGTTGCGCCGCTGGCAGGGCTGAAGCCGGCCGTGGTATTGGATATCGACGAAACGGTGCTGGACAACTCGCCCTATCAGGCACGCCTGATCAAGAACGGCGGCGAATTCAACGAGGCCGACTGGGCAGCCTGGTGCAAGGAGCAGAAAGCACGCGCCCTGCCCGGCGTCGTCGAATTCACTCAATTCGCCGCACAGCACGGTATCGCGGTCATCTATGTGTCCAACCGCGCGAAGGACCTGGACGAAGCCACGCTGGCAAACCTGCGCCAGGCTGGCTTGCCCGTATCGGGCCCCGAAGCCTTCCTCGGCCTGGGCACGTTTGTGCAGGACTGCGAACAGGTCGGCACCGAGAAGGGCTGCCGTCGTCAGCTGATCAGCCGCAAGTATCGCGTGCTGATGCAGTTTGGCGATCAGATCGGCGATTTCGCCAATGTGCTGGCCAATACCGACGAGGGTCGCCAGAAGGCCATTGCCCCTTACATGGCCTGGATCGGTACGCGCTGGTTCGTGCTGCCGAACCCGAGTTATGGTTCGTGGGAACCGGCCCTGTTCAACAACGACTGGACCCTGCCCCGCGACCAGCGCCGACAGCAGAAGATCAGCGCACTGCGCTACGATTGACACAAGCCAAACGTTTAATATCAACTAGTTAGACATATATTTGTAAGGTATTGCCTTAGCTTTAACAGAGAAGTAATATCTCTCTCGCCGAATCCTGCTGACCTCAAATTTACTGCAGGCAAGGCCATTTCCCTTCCGGCTATGCCGGATTACCCCGCGAGGCCCAACGCCCGCGGGGTTTTCTTTTAGGGCGCGATGACGCGCCTTCCGCCTCTTGTTTAGGCGCCACCCCCACCTATACGCTCCGCCGGCCGTCCCGCCTGGCTGCGAACAGCCACTCATCGCGAGATCACTCATGCGCAGCCTTCGCTTTCGCCCGTTTTTGTTTATCGCCCTTGCCGCTCTTGCTCTTGCCGCTTGCCATGACAAGGACAAGCAGGAGGCCGCGACGTCAGGTGGCGACACGCCGGAAGCAGCAGTGCAGCAGTCGATCACGCTGATCAAGAGCGGTGACTTCGCCGGATTCTGGAAGCATGCCTTGCCGCCGGCGGACTACGCCACGTTCCGCCAGGATTGGGTGCATGCCGATCCCGATCGCCCACCGCTCACCGACGAACAACGTGCCGAGTTCACCAAGAACTACACCGCCTGGACCGAGCCGGATGCGGAAAACAAGCGCTATGTCGAGCTCAAGCCGAAGCTCGTGCAGTTGTCGCAGCAATACCGCGATCAGTTGCCGGTGATGATCGGCATCGTCCAGCAGATCGCCAAGACGGGCGTGGAGCAGGACAAGAGCATGACCACCACGCAGAAGGCCCAGGCCAACGCCGTTGTCGACACGCTGGGGCCCTGGGTGCAGCAGGCGCCATGGTTCGACCAGGACAAGGCCAAGCAGGCCGTGACGATCGTTGTCGCCACCGCGCGCAAGCTCGACCTTAAATCGGCCGACCAGCTACGCACGATGGATTTCGATACGGCCATGCAGAAGTACGCGGTGGGGTACGACGGCCTGAAGCAGGCGCTGAACCTGTATGGCCTGTCGCTCGACCAGACCTGGGATTCGGTCAAGCTCAGCACGATCGAAAATGCCAACGGCCACGCGCGCGTGAAGATCGACTACGTCCTGCTGGGCAAGCCGCTTTCGACCGAATCGGTACTGGTGCAACAGGACGGCCGCTGGTACAGCGAGGACCTGCTTAAAAACGCCCGCGAGACGCATACGCGGCTCAGCCAGCCGGCGCCGAGCGCCACCGCCGCCCCGGCGCCCGCGGCATCGGCAGTCACCGCCAAAACGAGTTCTTAAGAGGCGGAGCACCGCAATAGCTACAATAGCGGCATGCCGACTATCTCGACCGCGGACAACCCCGCCTCCCGTAGCCGTTCCCCCTGGTGGTTTCACCTGGCCGGACAGATTCTTGAACCCTGGGTGCGCCTGCGGCGCGACCCGGCAGAGCCGGCTGCCCTGCTGCAGCCCGGTGTGCCGGTCTGCTATGTCATCGAGCGCGACGGTCTGTCCGATGCGCTGATCCTCGAGCGCGCCTGCCGGGAAGCCGGGCTCCCCAGCCCCATGCAGCCGCTTGCAGGGACGCGGCGCCGCCGGTCGGTGTTTGCGCTGGCCCGCCGCGATGGCTGGCTGTTTGGCCGCAACCGTCACCGCGCCCCGAATGAACCGCTTGGCCAGCTGGTGCGCTCACTGGAAGCCCAGCCGGACCGCGACATCCAGATCGTTCCCGTATCCATCTACGTCGGCCGCGCACCCAACCGGGAAAGCGGCTGGTTCAGCGTGCTGTTCTCGGAGAACTGGGTCGTCGTGGGCCGCTTCCGCCGCATGCTGGCGCTGTTGCTCAATGGCCGCGACACGGCGGTGCATTTTTCCGCACCCGTGTCATTGCGCAGCGTGGTATCCGACGCCGGCGATGTGCGCCCGGAGCGCTTTGCACGCAAGCTGGCGCGCGTTCTGCGTACCCATTTCCGGCGCATCCGTGCCGCCGTGATCGGGCCCGACCTCTCGCATCGCCGTACCGTGGTCGACGCCGTGCTCAATGCCGAGCCGGTGCGCGAGGCCATTGCCGCGTCGATGAGCAAAGAAAACCTGAGCCACGCCAAGGCATGGAGCAAGGCGCGCAAGCTGGCGATGGAAATCGCCGCGGACTATTCGCACCCGGTGGTGCGCTCGGTCTCGTTCCTGCTGTCGAACTTCTGGAACAAACTTTACGACGGCATCGCCATGCACCACTTCGACAAGGCCCGCGCCGCCGCGCCTGGCCACGAAGTGGTGTACGTGCCTTGCCATCGCAGCCACACGGACTATCTACTGCTGAGCTACCAGCTGCATATGGCCGGCGTGGTGGTGCCGCATATCGCCGCAGGCGTCAACCTCAACCTGCCCGTGATCGGACCGATCCTGCGTCGCGGTGGCGCGTTCTTCCTGCGCCGCAGCTTCAAGGGCAATGCGCTCTACTCGGTGGTATTCAATGAGTATCTCGCGCAGCTGATCGATCGCGGCGTACCGATCGAATACTTCATCGAAGGTGGCCGTTCGCGCACCGGCCGCCTGCTCGCTCCGCGTGCCGGCATGCTGGTGATGACAGTGCGTGCCTTCCTGCGTGCACCGCGCCGCCCGGTACTGTTCCAGCCCGTCTACATCGGCTACGAGAAGCTGATGGAAGGCAAGTCGTATGCAGGCGAGCTGTCGGGTAAGCCCAAAGAAAAAGAATCGCTGATCGGCCTGCTACGTGGCCTGAAGGTATTGCGTCAGCACTACGGCCACGTTGCGCTGAATTTCGGCGAGCCGATCGAACTGACACCCTTGCTCGATGCCACCGGTGCCGATTGGCGCGGCGCCAGCGGCGATCCCGATGCAAAGCCGGAATGGCTCAATAGCGTGGTCGACGACCTGGCCGACAAGATCCAGATCAATATCAACCGTGCCGCGGACGTCAATCCGATCAACCTGCTCGCATTGGCGATCCTGGCCACGCCCAAGCATGCGATGGCCGAGAACGACCTGCTGGTACAGCTGGAACTGATGAAGGCGCTGATCGCCGAGCTGCCCTACTCCGACCGCGTCACGCTGACCCCGATGGACCCGGCGGGCATCATCGCCTATGGCGAGCAGATGGGCTGGATCCGCCGCGTGCGCCATCCGTTGGGCGACGTGCTGGTTACCGAGGACGAGCAGGCGGTACTGCTGAGCTATTTCCGCAACAACGTCCTGCACCTGACCGCCACCGCGGCCTGGGTGGCATGCTGCTTCCTCAACAACCGCCGCATGACGCGCGTGTCGATCCTGCGCCTGGGCAAGATCATCTATCCGTTTATCCAGGGCGAGCTGTTCCTGCCATGGGATGCGGACGGTTTCTCGCAGCAGTTGCAGGCAACCATCGAGTTCTTCGTGCGTCGCGGACTGCTCGAATCGACCGGTGAAGGTCGCGTGCTCGAACGCGGCCCCGGCCAGGACGATGGCGCCTATCAGCTCAAGGTGATTGCTCGTACGCTGATCCAGGCGTTCGAGCGCTACTACATCACCATCGCGGCGCTGGTGAAGAATGGCCCGCACACGATGACCGCTGCCGAGCTGGAAAACGCCTGCGCACTCACGGCACAACGCTTGAGCATGCTCAATGAATTGTCCGCGCCGGAGTTCTTCGACAAGGCGCTGTTCCGCGGCTTCATCCAGAAGCTGCGCGAAAGCCGCGTGGTGACCACCGACGACCAGGGCAAGCTCGACTACGATCGTGCGCTGGAAGACATGGTGCGCGATGCACGTGTGATCCTGTCGCGCGAGGTGCGCCATTCGATCCTCAAGATCACCCCCGGCGGCGATAACGAAAAAGAAAGCGTGCTGGTCGAGGAGGAAACCACCGCCGACCCGCCAAGCACGAGCGAGGAGCTGCATGACCGGCACGTCGAAACCGAGCACAGCGAACATGACCAGCGCTGATCGCGCTCCTTAAAGCCCTCCGAAGGGGCCCAACTGCGGTAGCATGACCTTATGAACGAGCAGCCCCAGAACACCACTCATTTCGGTTTCCGTGACGTCCCCGTCGGCGACAAGCAAAAGCTTGTCGGCCAGGTGTTTACCTCGGTAGCGCGCAGCTACGACCTGATGAACGACCTGATGTCGTTCGGCGTGCATCGTCTGTGGAAACGCCATTTCGTCGCGGTCAGCGGCGTGCGCCGCGGCGATCGCGTGCTTGACCTGGCGGGCGGCACCGGCGATATCGCCGCGTTGCTCAAGCCGGTGGTGGGCGAGGAAGGCGACGTTGTCGTGGGCGACATCAACGCAGCGATGTTGAGCGTGGGCCGCGACCGCCTTACCGACCGTGGGCTGGTCAATGGCCTGCGCTGGGCGCAGCTCAACGCCGAAGCGCTGCCGTTTCCGGACAACAGCTTCGATGCCGTGACGATGGCCTTCGGCCTGCGCAATGTCACCGACAAGGAAAAGGCGCTGGCCGATATCTGCCGCGTGCTCAAGCCGGGTGGCCGCGCGCTGGTGCTGGAGTTCTCGCGCGTGCAGAACGAACTTTTCAGCAAGCTCTACGATTTTCACTCGTTCAAGGTACTGCCCAAGCTTGGCCAACTGTTTGCCGGCGACGCCGACAGCTACCGGTACCTGGCCGAGTCGATCCGCAAGCATCCGGACCAGGAAACGCTCAAGAGCATGATGGAGCGCGCAGGTTTCGGCCGCGTCGACGTGCGCAATCTGACTAACGGCATCGTGGCGATCCATCGGGGTTATAAGTTTTGAATGTCGCGGTCGATCGCGACTGAAGGGAACCGCGAAAAACCCGGCAAGGAACAACCACCGGCGAGACAAATCGGGAAAAGTCGGCCACTGCGTGGCCTGTAAAGAGGAAAGGGTAAAGGGAGAAAGCAAAAAGCCACCGGCCATCACATGGCGGGCTTTCCCCCTTTACCCTTTACAGCGCCGAAGGCGCGACTTGCCAGGCCACACAGTGGCCGATTTTACGTTTTCAGAGATGTCCTGAAGTCACGACCCTTCGAAGCGCATAGACCACGATCATATGGAACGGTCCAACGGAGCCGCATCGCATGCCCAACCGCTATCGCCCGCTCGCCCTGCTCGGCGCCATCGTCGGCTGGTTCGGCCTGCTCCTGCAGCTCTACCTCACTATCGAACTCAAACGCATCGCAGGTGAGGGCATCGGTGCAGCGCTGTGGCTCTACTTCGGCTACTTCACCATCCTCACCAATATCCTCGCCGCCTATGCGCTGACCGCCGCCGCATGGCGATCGGATCGGCCGCTGATACGGTTCTTTCAACGCCCAGGCGTGCATACCGCCATTGCAATGAGCATGACCGTGGTGGGATTGGTCTACAACATCATGCTGCGCCAGCTCTGGCATCCGCAGGGCTTGCAGGTGATTGGCGACAACATCATGCACGTCGTCATGCCGGTATGGTTTGTCGTGCACTGGTGGCTGGGTGTGCCCAAGCACACGCTACATTGGCGCCAGGTATGGGTGTGGCTGCTATATCCGGCCGCCTACTTCGTCTACGCCTTGCTGCGCGGTGCGTATGACGGCTGGTATCCCTACCCTTTTCTGGACGTAAAGGCGATCGGCTACGCGCAGGTACTGATCGACTCGATCGTCGTACTTGCGGCCTTTCTGGTGATTGCCCTTGTACTGGTCGCGCTCGGTCGATGGCAGGCGCGCCGGCTTCCGCTGGCGGCCTGATCGACGACGGTTAGCCGGTCGCGCGGATATCCATCAGAACGCGGCCCACGCGCAGCATGTCCGCCTCGTGCGGCGCATCGCGCCAGGTTTCGGCGACAGCCTGCGCATACCAGGCCTGTAGCGCAGGTAAGGCCAGCATGTGCTCGACGTAAGACCTGGACGTGTCATTGAGCGCGATCCCATAGGTCTGCACACGAAACACCACGGGTGCAAAGAAGGCATCGACTGCGGTGAAGGCATGGCCGGCAAGGAACGGGCCGCCGAAACGACGCAATCCCTCGCTCCACAACGCATCGATGCGCGCGATATCGGCGAACACGGGAGCCGGCACTTCATGCAGCTGCACGCGTACACCGCAACTCATCAGGCAATGATCGCGCAGCGCCTGGAAGCCACCATGCATCTCCGCGGCAGCGCAGCGTGCCCAGGCGCGTACGAGGGCATCGGCCGGCCATACGCCGGAGTGACGCTCGGCCAGGTATTCGGTAATGCCCAGCGACTCCCAAACGACAATGTCGCCATCGTGCAGGCAAGGCACCCTGCCGCTGGGCGAAAAGCTTAGAAACTGGCCATGTCCGCTTTTTTCGTCGAACGGCTGGATGCGCTCCTCGAACGGAATCCCCAGGGCCTGCATCAGCACCCATGGCCGTAACGACCACGAGGAATAATTCTTGTTGGCGATGTAAAGCGTGTACACGCTGCCTCCCACAGGCTGTCTCCGTCCAGGCCAAAGTGATCACTTTAATTAATGTTTGAGTGCAACCGCCTGTGCCGGCACCGGTACAGCGCGGCGACGTGCATTGACCAGTACCACGCCGGCTACCGTCAACACGCCACCGGCCAGCGTGAGCAGGGTCGGCCGCTCGCTCAGCCACAGCCAGCCAATCAGCACGGCGATCGGTGGCGACAGGTAGATAAAGCTGCTGACCTGCGATGCGGATGCACGCTTGAGCGCGATATTCCAGGCGATATACCCGACAAAGGTGGGCGCGACACCGAGCCATACCAGGCTGGCGATATGCGAACCAGGAGCTTGCATCAACGCCCCGCTCAAGCCGGACAAGCCGAACGGCGCCGCGCCGATGGTGCCGCCGAAGAACGTCGCCGCTGTGACGCCCAGCGTGCTGCTGCGGGCGAAGAACGGCTTTTGCCCGACGAAGTAGATCGCCGAGGCCGCCACGCAAATCAGCACCAGGGCCGCCATCGGTTCGAAGCTGAGCTGTTTGCCACTGGTCAGCACCACCAGGATCACGCCCGCCAGCGCCACGCCCAGGCCGAGCAGTTTGCGCCCGCCCAGCCGCTCGCCCAGCCAGATCGCAGACAGTGCCGCCGTTGCACCGGGCACCAGGGAAATCAGGATCGCTGCCGTGCCGCTGGCAATGCGCGTCTCGGCGTAACAAAGGCACACGTGATAGACGGTCAGGCCAACCAGACCCAGCGCGATCAGCGCCGGCCAGTCGCGACGCGCCGGCATCGGCACCCGCTTGACCAACAAAAGCACACCGAAGCACAGCGAGCCGATCAGCAGGCGCGCGAACGCCACCTGGCCGGGAGTGAACGAGGCAAGGCTGTACGCAATCGCCGCGTAGGCCGAGGACCAGGTCAATAAAGCAATGGTGATCGCGATGAGCGCGCGACCGTCCAAACGTTCGGTTTCCATGGATGCACCGGGGAGGGGGAACGCGCATATCCTAGCGACGGGATGAAAATACGTGAATGATGGATCACAGGCCCAGCCATCGGTTTACCATCGATCCACTCCAATTGACGGCCACATAGATATGGAATCGAAACTAGAACTGGACATCAAGGATTGGCAACTGATTGAGGCTCTGCAACAGGACGCCCGCCTGGGCTATGCCGAGCTCGGCCGCAAGGTGCACCTGTCCGCACCGGCGGTGGCCGAGCGGGTCAAGCGGCTGGAAGAAGGCGGCGTCATCCGCGGCTATCGCGCCGTGATCGAACCCAAGGCGCTGGGTTTCGGCCTGGACGCGATGGTGCGCCTGCGCTGCGACGGCGGCGTATGCGCACGCGTCGGCGAGCTCGTGGCCGACATCCCCGAAGTCATTACCTGCCGACGCCTGGCCGGCGAAGATTCCGCCTCGCTGCGCGTGGTGGCCATGTCGGTCTCGCACCTGGAAAACATCCTCGACCGTCTGCTCAAGATCCACCCCAGCATCAGCACTACCACCCTGGTGGTGTTGCAGACACCGCATGAAGACCGACCGTTGACTCGGGCGATGTGGAATGGGGCGTTGGAGAAATCCTGACGGTGTGTGTGTTGCCACTGCGCCTCGTTCGCTTGAGGGAACCTTTAAAAGCGTGAAGTCGGCCACTGCGTGGCCTGTCAAGTCGCGCCTTCGGCGCTGTAAAGAGTAAAGGGGAAGAGCCAACAAGCTGTAGTTCGCGGCTTCTGCTTTTTCCCTTTACCCTTTCCTCTTTACAGGCCACGCAGTGGCCGACTTTACGTTTTTAGCGGCTCCCTTCCATCGCGACAACCCGTGACGCAACCGGGTATCGCGCCTGATGCAAGGCACGAAAATAAGCGATATATGAAAGTGACAGTCAAGAAACCATGGCATGGTGAGTGGAGCTACTGCACGACTGTCTCGGCGCCACCTTTTCCTTGATCGGTGCTGTGCCATACCGGTCGCGTCATGAGGATGCGACCGCAGATAGCTGCGTGCATACCCTTCCTGAGCGCTACAACGAAGGAATTACCACCTTGCAAGTCCTCACTACGACGTTCACCTTCCCGCCTCAGGCACCTATCCATACAACGGCGAAGTCGAAAGCTGCTTCTATCGAAAACCTGCCGGCACAGGAGCAAACCAAATCTGCTTCATTCCTCAGCCGCATGCTCAGGGCGATAAGCAACAGCTTTCATTCTTTCGTCTCGGCACCTGGCGTGCTGCTGACTCGCGATGCATCCCGCTCGACGCTCGATCATGAGTTCGGAAGCACAGCCTCATTGGTGAAGATTAGGCAACTCGATACCAGCGATGACTTTTTTCCATCAACAAAACCGAGCCCGAACATGCCTTCTCAAGGCAGCCCGAACCCGACAAGGGATAGCGATTGGCTGCACAAGGTTTACCTTGATTCGCTGCCCCAGCGCGATGCATCGAGCTCTTCCGCGGCGCGCGGAATATCAACCGTCGAACGCGCAGAGCAACTGGCAAGCAGAGTGTGGTTGCCACACGATCAAACAATAGACGAACGGAACGATACCTCCGGCTTTGACACGGTTAGCTACAACTCCGACGACAGCTATGACTCCGACTCAGAAGTCTGTTTCAGTCGTGAGGATCAAAATTCACACAGCCCCGAGGTTATCGCGCGAGGAAAAATACTTTCTTCCAACTCCGAGCAGGGCGGAATCACATCAACGGAGCGCTGGCAGGGCATGGAGGCTGCCAATACATTCGGGACCCCAGGTTCCATCTCCCCGATAAATGAAGATCGCTTTGTGACTCCCACTGTTTTCGAGGTTTTCCGCAATGATCGTGTCCAGGTCATCGATACCACGCACTGATCTGGGCTACTTCATACATGCGGGACGCGAGCAGGCTGACGCTCGTCCTGGAGCCGGCGAGAAGTTTCGGACCTGATCCCAGTGCCCCTTGTCACGGACCCCTAGCCCCAGGCGCAGTGGCATACTTGGCGTTTACCGCCAGGGAAGCCTCCTATGCGCCTGTTGCCTGTCTTCACGATCGCCGCGTCCGTACTCCCGCTGACTGCGCACGCGGCTGATCCGCATTCCTACGCTCAGCCGGACGTAGTCCGTGTAACCCACCTGGACCTCGACCTCAAGGTGGACTTCGCCAAGCGGGAACTGGATGGCCGGGCTACGCTGAAGCTCGACTGGAAAAACCCCAAGGCGCAGGACCTTGTGCTCGATACGCGCGACCTGAAGATCGCCAGCATCGAGGCCGTGGGCGCTGACGGCAAGGCCAGCCCGCTCAAGTACGCCCTGGCCGAGCGCGACGAGGAGCTGGGCAGCAAGCTGACCATCCAGGCACCCAAGCACCCGGGTCAGGTCCGCATCGTGTACACCACCGTTCCGGAAGCGACGGGCCTGCAATGGCTGACGCCGGCCCAGACGGCGGACAAGAAACTGCCTTTCATGTTCTCGCAGTCCGAATCCATCCATGCGCGCTCCTGGGTGCCGCTGCAGGATTCACCGGCGATTCGTTTTACCTACAAGGCCCACGTCAGCGCGCCCAAGGACGTGCGCGTCGCTATGAGCGCGCTGAACGACGCCAAGCATCCGCTCGATGGTGATTTCAACTTCGAGCAGCCGCATCCGATTCCGTCCTATCTGCTGGCGATCGCCGCCGGCGACCTGCAGACGAAGGAGACGGGCCCGCGTTCGGCCGTATACGCCGAGCCCAGTGTCGTGGGCAAAGCCGCGCATGAATTCGAAGACACGGAAAAGCTGATCGAGACCACCGAGAAGCTGTACGGTCCGTATGCCTGGGGTCGCTACGACATCCTGGTGCTGCCGCCTTCGTTCCCCTACGGCGGCATGGAAAATCCGAACATGACCTTCGCCACGCCTACCGTACTGGTCGGCGACAAGAGCCTGGTTTCGCTGGTTTCACATGAGCTGGCTCATTCCTGGTCCGGCAACCTGGTGACCAGCGCCGCCTGGCGCGATATCTGGTTGAACGAAGGTTTCACCACCTACGTGCAGGGCCGCATCACCGAGGCCGTCTACGGCAAGGCGCTGGCTGACGAGGAAGCGCTGCTGTCCGCACGTGGACTGCAGAAAGAGCTCGCCAACCTGCCGGCGAACGCACAGAAGCTCGCACCCGACCCGCACGGCACCAGCGCCGACGATTCGCTTTCCGACGTCCCCTACTCGAAGGGCTCATGGTTCCTGCGCACGCTGGAACAGCGCTATGGCCGCGACGTATTCGACGCGTATCTGAAAGGCTATTTCGCGCACTTCGCCTTCCAGAGCATCGACACCGAACAGATGCTGGACTACTTGAAGCCGAACCTGGTCGACAAGTATCCCGGCAAGATGAGCTGGGACGAGATCAGGGCCTGGGTCTACGACGCAGGCGTTCCCAAGAACGCGCCGCTGCCCGACTCGCCGCGCTTCACGGCGATCGACAAGGAACGCAGTGACTTCCTCGCCGGCACGCTGGATGCGTCCAGGCTCGACGCCAAGGGTTGGAACACGCAGGAATGGATGTATTTCCTCGACCGCCTGCCCGACGTGGCGCCGCTGGACAAGCTCAAGCAGCTCGATGCCGCCTGGCACCTCACCGGTACGCCGAATGCCGAGATTGGCATGCGTTGGTACAGCCACGCCATCGCCGCCGGCGACAAGGACGTATGGCCGGCCGCCGCCGAACACATGACCCGGATCGGCCGCCTGTACCTCACGCTGCCGCTGTACAAGGCGCTGGTGGGCACACCGGACGGCCTGGCCTTTGCCGAACAGGTCTATGACAAGGCCAAGCCCGGCTACCACCCGCTGACTCAACAGGCGGTGGATAAGGTACTGGACAAGGCCAAGAACGGTGGCAAGAAGCCATAACCCGATGGCCGCACAGGTTTCGCACCGGTGCGGCCATTCGTTTAGCATGCGTCGGCGGCTTGTCCGCTCGATTTAGCGCATCTGGAAGGATTTCGCATGAAAGCTTCAGCACGACTGGCATGGGCGGCGCTCTGTTTGGCGCTGATATCGACTGCGATGGCAGCCGAAACGGCCGCACCGACCCAACCCGCGTTGCACGATGCACTGATTGCGCTGGACAAGACGCCCGGCACCGCGCTCGATGCCGCAACCGTTCATCGTCTCAAGGCGCTGATCAATCAGCATGGCTGGCCCACGGTCAAGGATGCCGGGCGTGATGGTGTCGATGCCATCGGCCGGCTGACCGAGCGCGCGGGCATCGACGAAGATTTCCAGGGCGATGCCGAATCGCACTTCGCTTCGCGCGTGGGCATCGATATCGATGCGCTCGCGTTTGCCGCACTCAATGATCGCATCGAGGTGGCGCATCAGCGTTCACAGCAATTCGGCACGTTGCTCGCACTCGAAAAAGGCAAGGTCGTGACATCGCCCGCGATCGGCGCCGCAACCGCCAATGCGTATCGCGACTCGCTCGGCCTGCCCTTCCTGGATGTCTACCTGAAACAGGTGCAGGCACAGGTCGACAACGGCAAGTCGTTCGCTGAGGCAGCCGCCATTCCGCGCCTTTCGACTGAAACTCACCCGATAAGCAATCCTCAGCTGCGGGCCGATTTACACGACATGGTGTCGTCGGAGCAGATCGCGCGAACCACCTACGTCATGAAAGGCATGAAAGAGGGTTCGGCCGAACAGAAGCGCATTATCGCGATTGACGCGGCACATCTGCCGCGCATCAAGGCGATTTTCGACAAGGTCGGCTTTCCGAATGCCGCCATGGTCGGTCGCAGCGGCGCCTCCAATTTTTTCCTGCTCACCCAGCATGCGGACAATGATCCGGCGTTCCAGGCCAAGGTATTGGAAAAGGCCGAGCCGCTCATGCGCAACGGCGAACTCTCGCGTCAACAGTACGCGCTGCTGACCGACCGTGTATTGCTGGCGCAGGGCAAGAAGCAGCGCTATGGCTCGCAAGTCGAAGTCAAGGATGGCCGCAGCGTACCGCTGCCGACGGATGATGCGGAACATGTCGACGAACGACGGGCAACCATGGGCCTGGAGCCCCTGGCCGATTACCTGAAAGAGTCGGACGCGATGTACGCGCCGGCAACAGCCGCAAGTAGCCACTGATCGATATGAATACGAAAAACCCTGTTACACCCTCCAGCCAGCGCCCCTTGTGGCAGCGCATGCTTATCCGTCGCCTGAAATTCCTCGCCATCGTGGCGATCGTGCTCGGCGTCGCGTTCGGCGGCAGCTATCTGTTCGCACCGCAATGGCTGATGCGCGCCGATGTCGCGCGCCAGGCCATGGCCGCACACCTGGAAACGCACTCGGTCGACGTCGGCGATACGCACTGGGTTTATTACGAAGGCGGCCAGGGCAGCATCACCCTGGTGATGTTGCATGGCTTCGGCGCAGACAAAAACGTGTGGCTGAAGCAGGCGAAGATTCTCGGCGAGCACTTTCACGTCATCATTCCCGACCTGCCGGGCTGGGGTGAGTCCTCGCGCGTAGACGGCGCCAGCTACAACATCGATGCACAGGCGGCACGCCTGCAGAACTTCGTCGATGCACTGCGACTGCAGCGTTTCGTGCTGATCGGCCATTCGATGGGCGGTGCCATTGCTGGCGTCTACGCGGCCGAGCATCCCGAACACATCGCCGAACTGGTATTGATGGATTCGCTGGGGCTGAAAACCAACCCCAACGACTTCACCCGCGCTGGCCTGGCCGGCAAGAATCTGTTCGACTACGACGATCATGCTGGTTTCGAGCGCGCAGTCGCATTGACCTTTGCCACACCGCCGCAGATCCCAGGCCGCATCGTCGACGTGCTGATCAAGCGCAACATCGCCAACCGCGCATTCAACGACAAGACGTTCAATGAGCTACGCGACGAGTCGCAATACCTGTCCCTGCAAAATCGCCTCGACAAACTCACCATGCCGGTACTCGGCCTGTGGTGTCACGACGACAAGGTGATGGATATCTCCGGCCTGGACAGCCTGCGCAACGGCCTGACCCACTCCAGCGCAATCAGCTCAAGCATCTTGAACGGCTGCAACCACATGCCGCTGATCGAGAAACCCGAGGAAGTGGCGAGGATCATTACCAGCTTTGCGCTCTCGCACTGAACCCCTGGGCCACCCGTTATGGCCGTGAAACACCTAAGGCTGCGGCGAACCAAGCGACGCAGCCTTAGTTACTTGATGCTTCTGGCGAAAACCCCGACCGCCTAGTAAATAGCCGCAGGCATTGCTGGGTGAAAGGCATCGTGGCCCGCGCCACACAGGTATTCTCGCAAAGGGAGCCCTGCCAACGACCTGGTAACATCCATGGACGAAGCAGGCTGCGAGTATTCCAGCCGTTGCCATTGCGGCTTGCTTGCCGTCAGGCCCCTCATACGCTGCGTAGTGGATCGCCAACTTGATTTCGCGTGCATGGATCGCGTCAGGATGCATGACTGCGCTCCGCCGCTTTTGCCAAACGCCTGCCCCGAGCGCCCGGCACGACCACATGGCCACTACCGACGATAAAGAAGCGCTCGAATTCGGGCACTACGACATTGACCAATGCAATGCCATTGCTGCTTGTGGACAGTACGCATCTGCCTGCCTGTAGCCCGTTGGCCTTCAGGTCGCTTGCAATGGATGAGACCTGACTCGCGACGGAGCCCAGGGTTTCATCGCGCAAGGTGACCCTCGTCGTTCTTGCGTGCCGGAGCAAGGGTTCCATGGATAGCATCTGGCAGCGTAGAAGAGCTGGAAAGCGCGCAAGATGACGCGTCGCCGCCGCAATGTCAGCCCGCGCTGTGTCACCGCACGGCCCTCCATGCGTAGCGGCCAGATGCAGCTGAAGCAGCTCAGTCAATGCACGCCTCGCTGCGTGCGTGGGATTGAGGGATGCACCCACACCCAAAAGATGCGCATGTCCGTATTCGGTACGTGCGAATGCCAGGCAGGTGGTGACACTCAAAGAGGTTGAAATGTCGATAATCACCACAAGCGCTTCGATCATCGACACCACGCTGTCATAACTTTTTCTCAGATCATCGCTTAGCGAATTAATATCGACTATGCGTAGAGGCGCATCCTCGCGATAGTAGAAGTGAGTGAGCAAGAAGATAGAGAATGCATCGCGCTCTATGCACTCATTCAATGCATGTAAAGTCGCTTCTTCGGCAGTGCCGCCGATCGCTGTACCACTGTTTGTGGCGTATCTTCTCAATGCCCCGTAGTTCAAGGTGTCGCCGGCGACTGGAGATTCGTCGTAGTCTGGAAGCGACAAACCCAAGGGATAATGAAATATGTTGTTGTCGGTAAATGTATCGAAGGATCGAACGCCGACACTGGCATCCGGTTGATCGGCCAATAATTGCAGTGGATACGTCGTCGCGACAGCCGGATCGTACGCTTCGAGCAATGTGGAGACACGAATGATCGACGCGTTATCTCGACCATGGAGGTCGGTGAGATAGTGTTCGAACGCCTCGTACTTCGCACCAACAATGGCCTGCCGCAAATCGCCTTTGCCAGCGCCGCACGATATAAGGCGCTGCCCCTCAAACAGTTGCGCGAATACCACATGCGGACCTTTGCCCAGGATGTCGAGCTGACAACGAATGCCCTGCTCATTCCAAACTTGCTCGATACGGGCCTCCGCTATATCCAGGCCGTATTCTCGTTCTTCTGGAATATCCATATTCGCCTACCCGTAACTATCTCGAAAAAAAGGAGAGCTCTTGGAGCTCTCCTTTCTACGCGCGAATTAGTCTTTCGATTCCAACTCGGAGACTTCTTCGGTGGATAGCACGTTATCGACCACCGGCTCTTCACCGGTGTTACCGGCTTCGGCCAGAATGCTTGACCTAAAACTGAATACGTTACCCATGATGCAGTCTCCTTTTGATATCGCCACACGGTGTGGCGATATCCAAGCTACATTCACCGCGCTCACGAGATAATCCGCTAACTGCTAGCGTAGAAGTCATCCTATGGACTGCATGCAGGTGGGCCATAACCCACTCGCATAAATCAGTCAGCGACGTCGGCAATCAGCCGATCCAGCTCTGCCTTCAGGATCGCGCCGTTCTGACGCAGCCAGTCGCGTTCTTCACGCCATTCGGGAAACAGGCCTTCGACCTGGGTCCAGAAACGGCGCGAGTGGCTGCGCACTTTCAAATGGCACAGCTCGTGCGCGAGTACGTAACGCAACGCACTAGGCGGAGCGAGCGCGAGGGCGAGATCGAGGTTGATGCGATCGCGCGTGTCCAGGCTGCCCCAGAGACTTTTCATGGGACGAATACGCAGTGCCGTCGGAGCCAGCCCCAACTGCGGCACATAGCCGGCGAGCCAGCGCGATACGTCGCGACGGATCTGCGCTTCGAAATACGATGCGAGCAGACCGCGCGCCACGGGCAAGGCACGTGTATGCGGACGCGGAATGATGAGGGTCAGCCCCCCGTCGAACGGCTCGACCTTCGGATACGGACCCTCGGCCCAATCCAGTTTGGTCACTTCGCCGCGCAGCGGAAAATCGGTGGCATAGCCCAGGCGCAGCGGCGGCAGGGGCTTGGTGACCAGATGCAGCTCATCGAGCTTCTGCTCCAGCCAGTCCGCATGACTGCGCAGGAACGCGCTCACCTGCGCCGGGTGTGTGCCATTGGGATACGTAACCCGTGCGCCCTTGGGCGTGACCGTCAGGCGCAGACGACGCGAGCGTGGATGCACGCTCTTCTGCACGCGGATGACATTGCCACCCGTGGTTGCCAGTTCCAACCAGTCGCCTTCCAGATGCTGCGCCATGGTTTTCCGGTTCCTGCCTGCACGACCTGTCCCCGAGGGGGACTCCTACTCTACGCCGTGGCGAGGGGTCGCCGGCGGGGTTGAGAGCATTCTGCTTGGGGGAGGCTGAAAAACTCGTCATTCCAGCCGGGACCCTTCCGTTCAGGTTTCCGAAGAAACCCGAAGGAAACATCGATATGGGGCAAGCTTGCCCCTCTCCCAAGACCGGGCGATGACCGGATGGCTATCAGGCATCCGCCGGGCGCGGCAGCCCGAACCACTCTTCCAGCTTGCCCAGCAGGCGCTCCAGCTCCAGGGTGAGCAGGGCAAAACGAGCATCCATCTCGGCTGCGGCGTCCTGCTGGCTATCGCCCATTTCGTCCAGGACCGCGTCCAGGAACTTCATCTTGCGGACGATCAGGTCCTCGCCCAGCACGAAGCTGATGCGCTCATCGAAGGTGAGACCGAGCTGAAACACCTGTTTGCCATTGCGCAGGTGCTCCTTCACTTCTTCACTTTCCAGGTCCTGGCGGCGGCAACGGGCAATCGCGCCGGTGGCGGTTGCCGGGTCACGCAGCTCGCATTCGTCGCCCAGGGCCAGGCCGCCGGGCAGGTTGCCGGTGGCCAGCCAGTCGGTCATCAGCACGCGTGGGCCTTCCTCAGGTGCGAGTGGCACGGCCGGGAAGCTACCCAACGCCTCGCGCATCTGGGTCAGTGCGTTTTCCGCCGACTTGCGGCTGGAGGTATCGAGCACCAGCCAGCCATGCCGCTTGTCCACGTAGGCGGACATGCGCGAGCTGCGCACGAAGGCACGCGGCAACAACTCGGTAAGCAGGTCTTCCTTGATGCGCTTGCGCTCGCGGCCACCGACCTTGCGGCCTTCTTCTTCGGCGATCTTCTGCACCTTGCGCTGCAATTCATCGTTGACCACAGCCGAAGGCAACAGCTTGTCCTCGCTGCCGACGGTGACCAGGGTGCAGGCCTTGACGGCATGCGTCATCGCCGCTTCCTCGCCACGGCCTACCGGCGGCACAAAACCCTTGGTGCCCATTTCCAGCGGCCCGCAAGGACGCAGGCGGTGCTCGCCCAGCACTTCATCAAGACGATTGAGGTCTTCGGCAACGGCGGGAGAAAAGCGAAACAACGTGAGATTGCGGAAGAACATGAATAATCCGATCAGGAAAATAGTTTCGTCGCCCCGGCCTATGCCGTGACCCAATATCTTTTGCTCAAAGACACAGCCACCATGCCCCGGCACAGGCCGGGGCGATGTCCGTGCAGGCAGTTATTTGCTGACAGCGGCGACGGCGTTGACCACCGTATCGAGGTTCGCGCGATTGAGCGCCGCCACGCAGATGCGACCGGTACCGATTGCGTAGATGGCAAACTCTTCGCGCAAACGGTCGACCTGCGCCTTGCTCAAGCCCGAGTACGAGAACATGCCGGCCTGACGCTGGATAAACTCGTACCGGCCCAGACCCTGCGCAGCAAGCTTTTCGACCATGCCCGCACGCATCGCGTGGATGCGTTCGCGCATCTCGGCCAACTCGCTTTCCCACAGCACGCGCAGTTCGGCACTGCCGAGCACACCGGCGACCAGTGCACCGCCGTGGGTGGCCGGGCTGGAATAGTTCGAGCGAATGGTGCGCTTGACCAGCGACTGCACGCGCTGTGCTTCTTCGCGGGTGGCTCCGACGATCGACAACGCGCCGACGCGTTCGCCGTACAGCGAGAACGACTTCGAATACGAGTTGGCGACAACAAACGAATCGATGCCCGATGCGGCAAACAGGCGCACTGCGGCGGCATCCGCGTCGGTGCCCTTGTCGAAACCCTGATAGGCCATGTCGATAAAGGGCAGCAGGTTGCGTTCCTTCACCAGGGCGACGACTTGCTGCCATTGTTCGACGGTCAGGTCGACGCCGGTCGGGTTATGGCAGCAGGCATGCAGCAATACGACGGTGCCGGGCTCCAGCTTGCCGAGGTCGGCCAGCATGCCGGGGAAATCCAGGCCATGCGTGGCGGCGTCGTAATACGCATAGTCGACCACCTCGAACCCGGCCGCGGTGAAAACGACACGATGGTTTTCCCAGCTCGGGCTGCTGATGGCGACCTTGGCCTTGGGCAACGCCTTGCGCAACAGATCCGCGCCGACGCGCAGCGCACCGCTGCCGCCGATGGTTTGTGACGTAGCCACGCGGCCAGCCTCGAGCAACGGCGATTCGGCGCCAAAAACGAGGCGCTGGGTGGCCTGATCGTACGCGGCCAGGCCATCGATCGGCAGGTAGCCTCGCGGCTTGCCCTCGCGGGCCATCGCCTCTTCCACTTCGCGCACGGCGCGCAGGAGTGGAATCTTGCCCTGCTCGTCGCAGTAGATACCCACGCCAAGGTTCACCTTGCCCGGGCGCTTGTCGGCCACGAAGGCCTCGGTCATCCCGAGGATCGGATCGCCCGGGGTCATTTCAACGGAAGCAAAAAGGGACACGGCGCTACTCACAAGTGAAGGACAGTCAAAAGAAACACATTAC
>Ga0105240_10001089_pt1 | contig 47935 bp, 37 predicted proteins | sample KBSC54metaG_FD_80426 | JGI IMG/M metagenome (GOLD analysis project Ga0105240, IMG submission 80426) | Corn rhizosphere microbial communities from Kellogg Biological Station, Michigan, USA - KBS C5-4 metaG | ecosystem: Host-associated > Plants > Roots > Rhizosphere > Soil | place: Michigan, USA... | reverse complement strand
GGGAACCGGTGCTCGGGCGCCAGCCGGTAGCCGAGCGAGACCACAGCGCAGCCGGCCAGCCTGCTCAGTTCGCGGCACAAGGTGTCGTGCGACGCGATGCTGCCGATGGTGAAACCTCCGCCATGAAAGAACAACAGGACCGGCAAGGTGCCCTCGCTGGGCGCGTAAACGCGGGCGGGCAGCAAGAAACCGTCACGTGACGCAATGCTGAAATCCTTGACTCGCGGCAACGGGGCTTTGGGCACCTCCAGCACTCCGGCGCCGGCCTCGTACGCGGCCTTGGCTTGCTCGGGCGACTGCGTGTACATCGGCGGGTAAGCGGCGCGAGCCATACGCTCGAGCAAGGAGCGCATGGCCGGCGTGAGTTCAGGAAATTGCGGCAGGAAGTTCACGTGCGGTGAACGCCGTGGCGCATGGTTCTTGCTCCAGTTAAAGTGGCAGTTTCCATCGTAATCGGAATCGCGCCATGGCCTTCATCTACTACGTGACTCAGATCCAGTTCGATTTCGGCGCCGTGAAACTGCTCAAGCAGGAATGCGAGCGCGTCGGCATCACCCGTCCGCTGATCGTGACCGATCCCGGCGTGAAGGCGGCGGGCGTGCTGCAGAAGGCGCTGGATGCCCTGCCCGGCATGCCGGTTGCGGTATTCGACCAGACGCCGTCCAATCCCACCGAAGCTGCGGTGCGCGCAGCGGTCGAGGTGTACAAGGCCAACCGGTGTGACGGCCTGATCGCGGTGGGCGGCGGATCGGCGATCGATTGCGCCAAGGGCGTGGCGATCGCCGCCACCCACGAAGGACCGCTCACCCACTACGCGACGATCGAGGGCGGCTCGCCGCGGATCACGGACCAGGTCGCGCCGCTGATCGCGGTGCCGACCACCAGCGGAACGGGCAGCGAGGTGGCGCGCGGCGCGATCATCATCGTCGACGACCACCGCAAGCTCGGCTTCCATTCGTGGCACCTTGTGCCCAAGACCGCGATCTGCGATCCGGATCTCACGCTGGGCTTGCCGGCCAAGCTTACCGCGGCGACCGGCATGGACGCCATCGCGCACTGCATGGAAACGTTCATGTCCGCCGCCGTCAATCCGCCAGCCGACGGCATCGCGCTGGACGGACTGGAGCGCGGCTGGGCAAACATCGAGCGCGCCACTCGCAATGGCAGCGACCGCGAAGCGCGCTTCAACCTCATGAGCGCGTCGATGGAAGGCGCGATGGCGTTCCAGAAGGGCCTGGGTTGCGTGCATTCGCTCAGTCATAGCCTGGGAGGAGTCGATCCGCGGCTGCATCACGGCACGCTGAACGCAGTTTTCCTGCCGGCGGTGGTGACGTTCAACTCGCAAGCCGAGTCCGTGAAAAAAGACAAGCGGCTTGACCGGATGGCGCACGCGATGGGCCTGAAATCCGGCGCCGACATTGCCGAGGCGATCAAGGACATGAACGCCCGGCTGGACCTGCCGACCGGCCTGGCGGCGATGGGCGTGCAGCGCGATTCGTTCGACAACATCATCAAAGGCGCCCTGGCCGATCATTGCCACAAGACCAATCCGCGGTTGGCCAGCCGCGAGGACTACGTGCAGATGCTGGAGGCGTCGCTCTGAGCATCAGGCCCGCGCGCGCGAACCGAGCGCCCGGCGTTCCGGCGGAGCATCTGGCATGGCCCGATTCTCGCAGGCTGAGCATGAGCATGCCTCGCCCGCCGGACACGCAAACGGCGCATTCGCTGACATCAGCGCTGCTGTGCCGGTTCTCAGAATGGCTTGTCATTCCTGGGAGAGAACCATGCGCGCCCGACTCGTGTTGCTGCTCGTCGCCATACTGCTCGTCGCCGGTTTCGCCGCCCTGAACTGGGCAGAAATCATGAAACCCACCGTGCTGAATTTCGGGGTGTTCACCACCGACGCACCATTGGGCGCGGTCCTGATCGGCTTGCTCGGCGTGGCATTGCTCGTTTTCCTGGTCGCGAGCGCGTTGACCAGTGCGCGGATGCGGTCGACCGAGATTCGCTATCACCGCGATTTGCAGGTCCAGCGCGACCTGGCCGAGCGCGAGGAAGCCTCGCGATTCACCCAATTGCGCCAGCATTTCGACAATCACCTGCGGGAGAACCGACAGCGCGACGCTCTCGTGTCGACCGAATTCGAAAGGAACATGATCCAGAGCCATCGCGATCTGCGCGATCAGCTGCAACAGATCCATCACACGCTGGCCACGCGGCTGGGCGAACTGGAAAGCCGTATGGAAGGACGGTTGGAGCCTTTGGCTCCGGCAGGCGAGGTGGTTCGCAGGCCGATCGAAGAGGTTCCAGCCCGCGATCGCGCGAAGGTGTAAGAACCGCTAAAGTGGCGCGACCAAGGGGCATTGCCTCAAGGAGCGCGCCATGCGGCCTCTCGTTTCATCACTTCTCACGATTGCCGGCTTGGCCGGGTGCGCAGGTGCGATCGCGGCTGGGCCGCAATGCACAGCGCAATCCGCGGCCACGCTGACGCCGGTGATTGAGCTCTACACGTCCGAAGGATGCAGTTCCTGTCCGCCGGCAGATCGTTGGGTGTCCAGCTTGAAAGCGAGCGCGGCAAGCGGCCAGGCGGTGGTGCAGGCTTTTCACGTCGGCTACTGGGATTACATCGGCTGGGTCGATCGCTTCGCGAGTCCCGCCTACACCGCACGGCAACGCCAGATCGCGAGCTGGAATCATCAATCAGGCATCTACACGCCGCAGCTGGTGCGCAATGGCCAGGACTGGCGCGATTACTCGCACGCCTTGGCCTCCGGGGAACCGGCGCGGGCGCGAATTGCCGTGCAGCGCAGCGCTGAAGATGCTTTCGAGGCGCAGGTCACGCCCGCGGATGGCGTCGGCGCCTGGGCCGCCTATTGGACGGTTACCGAGCACGGGCACAACAGCAAAGTGAAAGCCGGCGAGAACGCCGGGGAATTCCTGCAGCACGATTTCGTCGTGCGCCAGTACGTTGCAGCCGGCGAATATCACGGTCCTTCGAAGCTCACGTTGCGTGCCATCGCCGGTCAGGCGGGCCACCCCCGGCAGGTGAACCTCGTCGTGTTCGACCCGAAATCCGGCAAGCCGCTGCAAGCGCTGAGCGTGGGCTGCTGAACAGCGCGGCGGTTCTCAGTCGAAAAGTCCGCGTTCCGATCCCACCTGCGCTTTTTCGATCTCCAGCATGCGCAGCTTGGTGGCGACGCCACCTTCGGCGGAAAAGCCGCCCGCGCCACTGTGCGCGGCGAGCACGCGATGGCATGGCACGACCGGTGCGAAAGGGTTGTGGCCGAGCGCCTGGCCGACGGCCCGCGCTGCTGCCGGATCGCCCAGTCGCCGCGCGACTTCGCCATAAGTGAGCGTGCGTCCCGGCGGAATCGCCCTGGTGATGTCGTACACGCGCTGATGAAACGGCGGCACGCCTTCCATGTCCAGCGGGATGTCGGCGAGATCGTCCTGCAGTCCGTTGAGCAGCGCCTGGATACGCACGATCGCCAGCTGCACCCACGGCGGTGGTTCGCTCTCGCGCAGCTGCGGCAGGCCGCGCAGCAGTCGCGCGCGGGTTGCTGCGTCGTTGCTTTCCGGCAGCTGCACACCCACCAGTGCATGCTCGCCCCAGGCGATGCCGCATCGGCCGATCGCCGTCGCAAACAGCGCGAAACCACTGGGATCCGCCATCGGCTAACTCGCGTCCGCCTTGCGCAACACGTAGCCGATGCGCGGGAAATGCACGTGGACGGTTCCGGTGAGGGGATGTTCGCGGCGCAGCGTGTAGTGCGTGCGGCTCGCGGCCATCAACTGGCCCTGCGTGGACTCGGGGCCGAAGCTCTCGGCGGTGATCGTCACGTTCGTGCCCAGCGCGATGCCATGGTCGTCCTGGAAGGCGCTGTCGATCAGCAGGTTCTGTCCGGCGGGCATCGGCTCTGCCCGGTTGGCAACGGTGATCGCGTCGCCGGACTGCAGCCGGTCGTTTGCGCCGTGGCCGATCGCCGCCATCAAGTCCATCCACTCACCCACCGCCGGCGTGGCGTTGAGGATGTCGGCCATCACGGGCACCTGCACTCGCGTGTACCAGAGCGCGTGATACGCCGCGAAGTCGGCGATGCAAGGCTCGGCGCCGAACAGGAACTCATGTTCCTCCACCATGTGGGCAATGCGCCGCAAGTAGGAGCGATAGGCCGACGTCGCGTCCGCGGGCCGCAAGCGAACCATGTTCCCGGCCATCGCCTTGCGGTCCTCGGAGAAGGCCTTTGCCGCTTCCGGTGGCGCTTTGGCGAATACCTGGGCGGCGCCCTTGGGCTGCAGGTTGTATGCCATGGCCGCCCAAAACAACGTGGTGTCGGCCCATTGTGCGAACACCCGCGATACGCCCTTGAGATGGGGTGGATAGACCGTCGGCTCGGGCTGCACATGTTCCAGCACGTCGCAAATCAGTGTGCTGTCGCAGTACACATCCGCACCCACCTGGAGGATCGGCGTCTTGCGATAGCCGCCCGTCAGCGCCACCACGTCGGGCTTGGGCATGATCGACGGGATCATCACCGACTTCCACGCGAGATGCTTGTACCCCAGCACCAGCCGAATCTTTTCCGAGAAAGGCGAGCTGGGATAGTTGTGCAGGATCAGGCCGGGCATGGGTTGTTCCTCGTGCTTCGTTGAGCTTTAGCGCGGCATGGCCCGCGCGATGATGGCGTCGAAATCAAGTCCGGCAGCCAGCGTGCCAAAGGCGTGGCCCCAGTTCGCCGCCAGCCTCGAATCGCAGAACGCGCCGAACACGGCCGACGGAGCGCTCTGGTGCAGCAGCGAAGCTTGCACTGCCAGCGCGACGTCCTGCGCCAGCCGGCGCGCCTCGACTTCGGTCGCCATCTCTTCGACCCGCGCGGGCAGCGCCGCAACGAGACGATCCAGCGCGGCATGCGCGCCTTTCGCGGGTGCGAGCTCTTGCACCAGGGCCGCGGCCACATCGGCTTTGCGCAGGGCGCGCAGCAGGTCCAGCGCCATGATGTTGCCCGCGCCCTCCCAGATGGAGTTGACCGGCATCTCGCGATAGATGCGTGCCATGACGCCTTCACCGCCCTCTTCCACGTAGCCGTTGCCGCCCAGGCATTCCATGGCTTCTTGCGCGAAGTGCGAGCCGCGCTTGCAGATCCAGAATTTGGAAATTGGTGTGAGCAGCCGCGCCATCAAGGCTTCATGCTCGTCGCCCGCGCGATCGAATGCGCGGGCGAGGCGGATCGCCAGCGCCGTGGATGCCTCGGATTCCAGGGCAAGATCGGCCAGCACGTTGCGCATCAAAGGCTGGTCGATCAGACGCTTGCCAAACGCGTGGCGCTGCGCCGTGTGATCCAGGGCGATCGCCAGGGCCTGCCGCATCAGCCCGCTGGTGCCAAGCGCGCAGTCCAGTCGCGTCATCGTCCCCATCTCGAGAATCTGCGGGACCCCGCGTCCTTCATCTCCGACCAGCCATGCCGAAGCGTCGTGGAATTCCACTTCAGAGCTCGCATTGGCCTTGTTGCCGAGCTTGTCCTTCAATCGCTCGATGCGCATCGCGTTGAGCGAGCCGTCGGGCAGGATGCGCGGCAGGAAGAAGCAACTCAAGCCGGCAGGTGCCTGGGCAAGGATGAGGAATGCATCGCACATGGGAGCGGATAGGAACCATTTGTGCCCGGTGATTCGGAAACGCCGGCCCCAAGCGTCCTGGCCATCGGCGACGGCTTGCGTCGTATTGGCGCGCACATCGGAACCGCCCTGCTTTTCCGTCATGCCCATGCCCATGGTCACCCCGGTCTTGTCTCGCCAGGGCTTGAACGCCGCATCGTAGTTGCGGCTTGCCAGCTTCGGGCCCCAATCGGCATAGATGGCGGGATTGCTGCGCAGTGCGGGTGTCACCGCGTAGGTCATCGAGACCGGTCAGAGGACCGAAGGCTCCAGCTCGGTGAACAGCATGAAGCCCGCAGCCCGCTTTACGTGCGCGGAGGTGTCGGTATCCGTCCAAGGTGTCGCGTGCAGACCCGCGGCGCAAGCCGCTCTCATCAGTACGTGATAGCTGGGATGGAACTCCACTTCGTCGATGCGATGGCCGAAGCGGCTGTAGCTGCGAAGCTGCGGCCCGTGCACGTTTGCCAGCCGGGCATGCGTTTGCATCTCTGCCGTGCCCAGTTGCGCGCCCAGCGAGTGGAAGGCGCCAGGATCGAGCCGCGGTGCGTTGAATTTCAGCGCGTCGCGAAGCGCCCGATTGCCCTCGAACAGGTTGTAGCCCACCAGCGGCTCGGGCTGGTTGATGACTTCATGAGTGGCATCCATGGGCGCCTCCCGGGCCTTGAAAGTCAGATCAGCTTGACCAGTTGCTTGCCGAAATTCCTGCCCTTGAGCAAACCGAGAAACGCTTCCGGCGCGGACTCGATGCCTTGCGCGATGCTTTCGCGCGGACGCAATTTTCCGCTTGCGACGAGCTCGCCAAGCTCATTGAGCGCCTGCGGCCAGACCTCCATGTGCTCGCTCACGATGAAGCCCTGGAGCTTGATGCGGTTGGTCAACAGCAGCTGTGGATAGGACATGGGCACCGGCTTCCCGTTGTAGCCGGCGATCATGCCGCACAGCGCGATGCGGCCGAACGCGTTCATGCGCAGCATCACCGCGTCCATGACCATGCCGCCGACGTTTTCGAAGTACCCATCGACCCCATCGGGGCAAGCTTCCTTCAGCGCCTTCGACAGCGAACCGGCATCCTGATGTTGTTTGTAGTCGACGCAGGCATCGAAGCCGAGCCCTTCCACCGCGTACTTGCACTTTTCCGCGCCGCCCGCGATTCCTACCGCACGGCAGCCGCGTGCTTTCGCCAGCGCGCCGAATGCGCTGCCGACCGCGCCGGTGGCGGCGCTCACGACCAAGGTCTCGCCCGCCTTTGGCTCGATGATCTTCACCAATCCATACCAGGCGGTCACGCCCGGCATGCCCACCGCGCCGAGATAGTGCGACAGCGGCACCCGCGTGGTGTCGACCTTGCGCAGACCGCCCGAGGCGTCCGCGTTCACGACGCTGTACTGCTGCCAGCCGCCCATGCCGACGACCTTGTCGCCCACCTGGTATTTGGGTGAGCGGCTTTCCACCACTTCGCCCGCGGTGCCGCCTTGCATGACCTGGCCCAGCGGCTGCGGAGCGGCGTAGCTCTTTGCATCGTTCATGCGCCCGCGCATGTAAGGGTCCAGGCTCAGGTAATGATGGCGCACCAGCACCTGGCCGTCCTGCAGAGGCGGCGTCTCCGTGGTGACCAGCTTGAAGTTGCTGGCCGTCGCTTCGCCTTCCGGGCGGTTGTCCAGAAGGAATTGCTTGTTCTGAGGCATGGTGAGTTCCTTAATCGGTTGATATTCCGAGCGGGTTCGCGCTCTTGGGGCCGGTGGGCAGGCGCTTCACGTACTTGAAGGTGCCGGTGGAATGCGCGCACGCGCGCCCTTCGCTGTCGAAGATCGTTGCTTCCGTGAAAGCCATCGTCGCGGTGCGGTGCATCAGGCGGCCCTTGCCACTGAGCTTGCCGCGCGCGGGTTGCATGAAGCTGGTCTTCATCTCGATGGTGACTACGCCCATGTCCTGCTGCACGCTGCGAGCCGCCGTCGCCATCGTCACGTCCAGCAGGGTCATGCACGCGCCGCCATGGGTCACTGCGAATGAGTTGAGGTGCTCCGGCTTCGGCTCGTAGCCGACTTCCGAATGCCCACCCTCGAACAGCAGCAGGTCGAACCCGAGATGATGCACGAAGGGAATTTCGACGCCGAATTTCATGGATCGCCCGCTGTTCAACCGCCGGTGACGACGCTGACGCCGCCGTCCACCGCGAGCCACTGGCCCGTGATGTGCTTGCCGGCATCGGAGGCGAACAGCAAGGTGACGCCTTTCAGGTCCTCATCATCGCCCAGGCGCTGCAAAGGCGCATGCGCCGCGAGTTTGTCCTGGCCCAGGCGATTGAGCGTGTACTCGGTCATCTTGCTGGGAAAGAAGCCGGGGCAGATCGCGTTCACGGTGATGTTGTACCGCCCCCATTCGCAGCCGAGCGCGCGCGTGAAATTGATCACCGCGCCCTTGGACGTGTTGTAGGCCAGCGTCTGCATCTCGGGCGGATTGCCGCCCAGCCCGGCGATGGACGCGATGTTGATGATCCGTCCGTACTTGCGCCCTATCATGCTGCGCTTGGCAATCTGCTGCGACAGGATGAAGTAGCCTCGCACGTTCAGGTTCATCAGCTTGTCCCAGGCTTCGACCGGATGATCTTCGGCCGGTGCGCCCCAGGCCGCGCCCGCGTTGTTGACGAGGATGTCGACGTCGCCCATGCGGGTCAGCGTCTCGTCCGTCAAGCGCCGGATGTCTTCTTCCTTGCCGCAGTCCGCTGCGACCCAGCGCGCGTCGATGCCGGCCGCCTGCAATTGCGCTGCCGCTTCCTCGAGATCGGCCGCCTTGCGCGAGGTCAGCATGATGCGCGCGCCCGCCTCGCCGAGCGCGTGCGCCATCTGCAACCCCAGGCCGCGCGAGCCTCCAGTGACCAGGGCGGTTCTGCCCTTGAGATCGAATAATTGCCAGATGGTGCGAGCCATTGTTTTCCTTGATGGGCTTCAGCCCGCTTCGTCGAGCCGTGATCGTACCCACAGCAAGACGACTCCGCCCGCGGCCAGCACGCTGCCCACGGTGATCAGCGACCATGCGGTCGCCGCGCTGCGCGACAACGTCGCCAGGCCGAGAACGAGGGCGAACAGCCCGGCGTAGACCAGGATCCATATCAGGCGGTCGATCCAGACAACAGCCTTGGCCGAGGGCATCAGAAGGCCTCCTCGGGCATTTCCGCGCAGGTGGGGTCACAGCTTGCGACCACGGCCAGCCAGGCGCCGATCTTCGGCAACTCGTAGCGATTGAAATAGCGCAGTGCGGCCATGCGCCCGATGTTCGACGCATCGCGCTGCACGCCTTCAGGCATCGCGAGCGCCACATCCAGCCAGATCCACGCCACCACCATATGTCCGAATGCCTGCATGTAAGGAACAGCGTTGGCAAGCACTGCGGCCGGATCGCGCGTGGTCCAGGCGGCTGCGGTGGCCATTTGCACCTGCTGCAATGCGTCGCCGAGCGAGCGCGAATATTCGTCCAGCTCCGGGCGCTTGAACGCGGCGGCGATGGTTCCGTTGATGCGCGCGGACAGCAACTCGAGCCCGCGCCCGTTCTCCATCAGCACCTTGCGTCCGAGCAGGTCCGCGGCCTGGATGCCATGCGTGCCCTCATGGATCATGTTCAGGCGGTTGTCGCGCCAGTACTGTTCCACTGGAAAGTCGCGCGTGTAGCCATAGCCGCCGTGAATCTGGATCGCGAGTGAATTGGCTTCGAGGCACCACTCGCTCGGCCAGCTCTTGGCGACCGGAGTCAGCACCTCGAGCAGCAGGCGCGCTTCGTCGGCATCTTCATCGCGGCCGGTGCGCTGCTCGTCCACCAGCCGCGCGCAATACAGCTCGAGCGCCAATGCGCCTTCGCAATACGACTTCTGCGCCAGCAGCATTCTCTTGATGTCCGCATGCTCGATGATGCGCACCTGCGGCTGCGATGGATCTTTTCCCGCCGGTCCGACGGGCCTTCCTTGGGGCCGATTCTTCGCGTAATCGAGAGAGGCGTAATAGCCGGCCAGGCCCAGCATCACGGCAGCCGTGCCGACGCCGATGCGCGCTTCGTTCATCATGTGGAACATGCAGCGCAATCCCTCGTGCGGGCGGCCGACGAGGTAACCCACCGCGCCGGCGCCGTTCCCATCGAGTCCGCCGGACTTGCCGACGGGATATTTCCCCTCGCCAAAATTGAGCAGCGTGTTGGTGGTGCCGCGCCATCCGAGCTTGTGGTTCAGCCCTGCGAGCGCGACGTCGTTGCGCTCGCCCGTGAGTTGCCCTTGCGGGTCGACCAGCTTCTTGGGCACGATGAACAGCGAGATGCCCTTGGTGCCGGGAATCAATGTCCCGTCGGGCCCCGGGATCTTCGCGAGCACCAGATGGACGATGTTTTCGGTCAGCTCGTGTTCGCCCGCCGAGATCCACATCTTGTTGCCCTTGAGGCGATAGCGCGGGCCGAGGGGATCATTTTCGAACCCGGGGCCATCGGGCACCGCGCGCGTGGTGATGTCCGACAGTGACGAACCCGCTTGCGGCTCGGACAGGCACATCGTTCCGGAGAATCGTCCCGCGAATTCGTTGCGGGCAAACACGGCCTTTTGCAGTTCGGTGCCATGCACCAGCAGCAGATTGGCGTTCCCCTTGGTCAGCAGGCTGGACCCCATGCTGATGGAAGCGAGGCCGAAGAAGCCATTGGCTGCCGCCTCGATCGTGTAGGGCAGCTGCATGCCGCCCTCTTCGTAATCCTGCGCGGCGCTGAGCATCCCTGAGGCCGCGTACGCGCGATTCGCGTCGTGGGTGGCTTGGGGCAGGATCACCTTCTCGCCGTCGAAGCGCGGCTCCTGCGTATCCACGACCCGATTGAACGGCGCGTATTTTTCGCGCGCGATCCGCTCGCACGTGTCCAGCACCGCATCGAATGTCTCGCGCGAGTGATCGGCGAAGCGCTCGCGCCGGGTGAGGTCCTCGGCCTTGAGCCAGTCGTACAGCAGGAACTCCAGCGTGGGACGAAGGCCCATGGCGGGGATGATTACAAGACTTCGAACACGCCCGCCGCGCCCATGCCACCACCGATGCACATCGTGACGAGCACCTTCTTCGCGCCGCGGCGCTTGCCTTCGATGAGCGCGTGGCCGGTGAGGCGCTGGCCCGAGACACCATAGGGGTGCCCGAGGGCGATCGCGCCGCCGTTCACATTGAGCCTGTCGCCCGGAATGCCCAGCTTGTCGCGACAGTAGATCACCTGCACGGCGAACGCTTCGTTGAGTTCCCACAGGTCGATGTCGTTCACCGTGAGGCCCAGCTTCTTCAACACCTTGGGGATCGCGAACACCGGGCCGATGCCCATTTCATCGGGCTCGCAGCCGGCGACCGCAAATCCAAGGAAGCGGCCGAGCGGCTTGAGGTTCTTCTTGCTCGCGTATTGCTCGCTCACCACCACGCAGGCGCCGGCGCCGTCGGAGAACTGGCTCGCATTACCGGCCGCGATGACTCCACCCGGGAGGGCGGGCTTGATCCCGCTGATGCTTTCCTTGGTCGTGCCTTCGCGTGTGCCCTCGTCCTTGCTCACGGTCACCTCCTTCGTGCGCAGGCCCATCACCGCATCGGCGACGCCGGCCTTCACCGAAATCGGCGCGATCTCGGCCTCGAACCGGCCCTCGGCTTGCGCCGCGCAGGCCTTCTGTTGGCTGGCCGCGCCATATTCGTCCATCGCCTCGCGCGGGATGCTGTAGCGCTTGGCAACCTGCTCGGCCGTCTGCAGCATGGACCAGTAGATCTCGGGCTTGCGCTTGTGAAGCTCCGGGTCGTGGATCATGTGCGTATTCATTTCCTGCTGCACGCAGGAAATGCTCTCGACGCCCCCGGCCACATAGACGTCAGCCTCCCCCGCGATGATTCGCTGGGAGGCCAGTGCGATGGTTTGCAGGCCCGATGAGCAGAACCGGTTCACGGTCACGCCGGACACCGTCACCGGACAGCCCGCCATGAGGGCGATCTGGCGCGCGATGTTGGCCCCGGTCGCGCCCTCGGGATTGGCACATCCCATGAGCACGTCTTCCACTTCAGCGGGATCCACACCGGCACGTTGCAAGGCATGCTTGACCGCATGGCCGCCCAGCGTCGCGCCATGCGTCATGTTGAATGAACCCTTCCAGCTCTTGGCCAGGGGCGTGCGGGCGGTGGAGACGATGACTGCGTTGCTCATGATGAGTCCTTGATGATCAATTGAAGGTCTTGCCTTCGGCGGCCAGCCGTGCGAGCAGCGGCGCCGGCTCCCAGAACTTCGCGTCGTCGCGCGGGTTCTGCTGGAACCGTTTCATCGCCTGCGCCACGTTGAACAAGCCCACCTGGTCCGCGTAGAGCATCGGCCCGCCGCGCTGGATCGGAAAGCCGTAGCCGGTGAGGTAGACCATGTCGATGTCGCTCGCGCGCGAGGCGATCTTGTCCTCCAGGATGCGCGCGCCTTCGTTCACGAGAGCGAACACCAGGCGCTGCACGATTTCTTCGTCCGAGATCTTGCGCGGCGTGATGCCCAACTCCTTTCGATGGTCCTCGATCATTTTGTTGACCAGCTCGGAAGGGATCGCGTCGCGCTTGCCGGGCTGATAGTCGTACCAGCCGGCGCCGGTCTTCTGCCCGAAGCGTCCCAGTTCGCACAGCTTGTCGGCCGTGCGGCTGTACAACATGTTGGGACGCTCCTGGGCGCGCCGTTTGCGAATCGCCCATCCGATGTCGTTGCCCGCCAGGTCGCCCATGCGGAAAGGCCCCATCGCGAAACCAAACTTCTCGATGGCTTTGTCCACCTGCTGTGGCGTGGCGCCTTCGTCCAGGAGGAAACCGGCTTGGCGGCTGTACTGCTCGATCATGCGATTGCCGATGAAGCCGTCGCACACGCCGGAGACCACCGCCGTCTTCTTTATTTTCTTGGCGACCGTCATCACGGTGGCCATCACGTCCTTGCCGGTCTCCGCGCCGCGCACGACTTCCAGCAGCTTCATCACGTTGGCGGGACTGAAGAAGTGCAGGCCGACCACGTCTTGCGGGCGCTTGGTGAACGAAGCGATCTTGTTCACGTCCAGCGTCGACGTGTTCGACGCGAGGATCGCGCCGGGCTTCATCACCTCGTCGAGCTTCTCGAACACCTTCTGCTTGACGCCCATCTCCTCGAACACCGCTTCGATCACCAGGTCGGCGTCCTTGATCTCGTTGTAGTCGAGCGTGGGCGTGAGCAGGCTCATGCGCTGCTCGTACTTGTCCTGCTTCAACTTGCCGCGCTTCACTTGCGACTCGTAGTTCTTCCGGATCGTCGCGATGCCTCGATCGATGGCCTCCTGCTTCATCTCGAGGATCTTCACCGGGATGCCGGCGTTCAGGAAGTTCATCGAGATGCCGCCGCCCATCGTGCCTGCGCCGATCACGGCCACGGACTTGATCTCGCGCTGCGCCGTATCGGCCGGCACATCGGGGATCTTGGACGCGGCGCGCTCGGCCATGAAGATGTGGCGCAGCGCCTTGCTCTCCGGCGTGAACATCAGGTTGGTGAAGATCTCGCGTTCCAGCCGCATGCCCTCGTCGAACTTCTGCTGCGTGGCCATTTCCACCGCGTCGACGCACTTGATCGGCGCCGGAAAACCCTTGGCCATTCCCTTGACCATGTTGCGCGCAAATTGGAAATACGCATCGCCCAACGGATGCTTGCACGGCAGGTTGCGCACCAGCGGCAGCGGATGCGTGTCGGCCACCGACCGCGCGAACGCAAGCGCTTCTTCGATCAGCGATTCCGGCGACGATGCCATCTTGTCGAACAGCTTCTGGCCGGGCTGCTGCGCCAGCAGTTCGCTCTTGACCGGCTCGCCGCTCACGATCATGTTCAGCGCGGTCTCGACACCCAGCACACGCGGCAGCCGCTGCGTTCCGCCCGCGCCCGGGATGAGGCCCAGCTTGACCTCGGGCAAAGCGATGTTGGCGCCCGGGGCGGCGATGCGGTAATGGCATCCTAGCGCGAGCTCGAGCCCGCCGCCCATCGCGGTGGCGTTGATGGCCGCGACGACCGGCTTGGCCGAGTTCTCCAGCACCAGGATGATGTTCAGCAGATTCGGCTCGGCGACGGATTTGGGCGTGCCGAATTCCGTGATGTCGGCGCCGCCGGAAAAGGTTCTACCCGCCCCCGTGATCACGATGGCTTTCACGGACTCATCCGCGTTGGCGCGCGCGACTCCGTCCACCATCTCCCGCCGCATCGCATAAGCGAGCCCGTTCACGGGCGGGTTGTTCATCGTGATCACGGCGACGTCGCCGTGAACCTTGTAGTCAGCGGTCATGCTGGTCTTCCTCGAGAAATAAAAAGAACGGTCGTGCGATTTTGAATTCTAGAACGCTTATGTTGCGCCGCCCGGCCGGGTTTGTCACGGGTGGGACAAGTCCAGCCGACCTATCCAACCACGCGCGGCTGCGTGGCCGCGTTTCACGTGGCCTACACCTCCAGCCACTCCTTGCGGATATAGGCATCGGCTCGCAGGCTGTCCGGCGTGCCTTGAAACACGATGCTGCCATGTCCCATCACCAGCGCGCGATCGGAGATGGCCATCGCGATCGTCAGTTTCTGTTCGATCAGCAGCACCGACACGCCACGCTCCTTGAGCCTTCGCAGGTACTGGCCGACCAGCTCGACAATCTTCGGCGCCAGGCCCTCCGTGGGCTCGTCGATGATGATCAGGTCGGGGTCGCCCATCAGCGTGCGGCACAGGGTGAGCATCTGCTGCTCACCTCCCGAGAGCACGCCCGCCTCGGTGTGCTGGCGCTCCTTCAGGCGCGGGAACATCGCATACATATCGTCGAAAGACCAGCGTCCGACCTGGTGCGCGCTCTTTTGGCCGAGCATCAGGTTCTGATGCACCGTGAGCTTCGGGAAGATGTCGCGGTTTTCGGGCACGTAACCCAGTCCGAGATGCGCGATCTGGTAGGGCTTCATTCCGACCGTGTGATGGCCATTCCAATCGACAACACCAGTGCAATCGACCATGCCCATGATCGCCTTGGCCGTGGTGGAGCGCCCCGAGCCGTTGCGTCCCAGCAAAGCGACGATCTCGCCCTCACCCACCTCGAACTGCACGCCATGCAGGACGTGGCTCTTGCCGTAGAACGCGTGGAGGTTTTCGACTTTCAGCATGACGCAATTCGATTCACGCGGCGTGGGTTTCGCTCTGCGCGCCCAGATAGGCCTCCTGCACACGGCGGTCCGCGCGCACGGCTTCGGGCCGGTCGAACGCGATCACCTCGCCGTAGACCACCACCGCGATCTTCTCGGCCAGCCCGAACACCACGCCCATGTCGTGCTCCACCGTCAGCAGCGTCTTGCCGACGGTGACTTCCTTGATGAGCTCGATGAAGCGGCGGGTCTCGCTCTTGCTCATGCCGGCGGTGGGTTCGTCCAGCAGGACGACGTTGGCCCCTCCGGCGATGGTGATGCCCACTTCCAGCGCACGCTGCTCCGCATAGGTGAGATTGGTCGCGAGCACGTCCCGCTTGCGATCGAGCTTGATCAGCCGGAGCAATTCGTCGGCGCGGTCGTTGGCGTCGTGCAGGTCGGCCAGGAATTTCAGGAAGGTGTACTTGTACCCGAGGCTCCAGAGCACGCCGCAGCGCAGGTTTTCGAACACGCTCAGCTTCGGGAAGATGTTGGTCACCTGGAAGCTGCGCGACAGGCCCAGCCGGTTGATCTCGAACGGTTTCATCCCGTCGATGCGCTGGCCATGGAGCAGCACTTCGCCGCTGGTGGGAGCAAAGCGCCCGCTGATGAGGTTGAACAGCGTCGACTTGCCGGCGCCGTTCGGCCCGATCACCGCGATGCGCTCGCCGGCGCGCACCGCGAGGCTGGCGCCGCGAATGATCTCGGTCTTGCCGAAGCTCTTGCGCAGGTCTTTCAGTTCAAGTGCGTATGGCGCGGAAGTCAAAGCGATTCCCTCCGCTTCATTTCCTTTTCGATGTACTCCTGGATCTCGCCCCACTGCACGATGAACTGGCGGCGCGTGGATTCGAACATGCCCAGCCCGGTGACCAGCACGAACAGCGCGCCGAACCAGCTGTTGAAGCCGTTCACGTCCAACGTCGCCCCGAAGAACTCCAGTTGCGATCCGGCTCCCGCGTTGAGCTGCATGTGGTAGAGCATCTCGATGATGGCGGCTCCGCCAAGAAACGCGACCAGTGCCGTGCCGAACAGCGCGAGGTAACTCACCCACAGCTCTTTCAGGCGCCCGAAAGACGCCACTCTCAGGTTCATCATCACCAGGCTCGCGAAGCCGCCGGGCGCGTACATCACCATGAACAGGAAGATCAGCCCCAGGTAGAGCAGCCAGGCCTTCGTGAACTCGGACAGCAGCACCAGCGCGAGTGTCATGAGCACGCCGCCGATGATCGGTCCGAAGAAGAAGGTCGCGCCGCCCAGGAATGTGAACAGCAGGTAGGCGCCCGACTTGCCGCCGCTCACGACTTCGGAGGTGACGATTTCGAAGTTCAGCGCCGCGAGCCCACCGGCGACGCCGGCGAAGAAGCCGGAAATCATGAATGCAAGCCAGCGAACCTTCTGCGTGTCGTATCCGACGAACTCGACGCGCTCGGGGTTGTCGCGCACCGCGTTGAGCATGCGTCCCAGCGGCGTTCGGGTGAATGCGTACATCAACGCGGTGCAGATGAACGTATACACCGCAATGAGGTAATACAGCTGGATCTGCGGCCCGAACGTGATGCCCAGGGGCTTCGGACCGGTGACGCGGTTGCTGCTGATTCCACCTTCGCCGCCGAAGAACTCCGGGAACATGAGCGACATGGCGAACACCAGCTCGCCGATGCCCAGCGTGATCATCGCGAACGGCGTACCCGCCTTCTTGGTGGTGACGTAACCGAGCCCGGCGGCGATGGCGAGGGCCGAGAGGCCGCCAACGACAGGCACCAGGCTCACCGGGATCGGCAAGGTGCCTTTGCCGATGAGGTTGAGGGCGTGGATCGCGAGGAATGCTCCCATGCCTGAATAAACGGCGTGCCCGAAACTGAGCATCCCTCCCTGCCCGAGCAACAGGTTGTATGACAGGCAGATCACGATGGCGATACCCATCTGGCTGAGCATGGTGTGCGCGAGACTGGAACGGAACACCAGCGGCGCCACCGCAAGCACCAGCGCGAACAGGCTCCAAACAGCCCAGCGGCCGACGTTGTAGGGCTTGAACTCGTAGTAAGCCACTTCAGCCTTCCCGCGTGCCCAGGAGGCCCTTCGGCCGGAAAATCAGCACGAGCACCAGCAGCAGATAAGGAAGGATCGCCGCCGTCTGGGAAATCTTGACTTTCAGCAGCGTCCAGCCGAAAGTGCCCGGCCCCACATCTCCGCCCAACCAGCGGGCCAGGTCCGCGACGGAGCCGTCGCTGCCGACTGCGAACGCATCCATCAGCCCGATCAGAATGGAAGCAATGAATGCTCCGGGCAGCGAGCCCATGCCGCCGACGACGACGACCACAAAAATGATCGGCCCCAGCGTGATCGCCATCGACGGTTCGGTGACGAACTGTGGGCCGCCCACGACGCCGGCGAGCGCCGCCAGTGCGCAGCCGCCCCCGAACACACTGGTGAATACCAGCGGCACGTTATGCCCTAGCGCTTCCACCGCCTCGGGGTGAGTGAGCGCCGCCTGGATCACCAGGCCGATGCGCGTGCGTGTGATCAAGAGGTAGAGCGCACCGAGCATCGCGAGCGCCACGAGCATCATGAAGGTCCGGTATGCCGGAAATTGCGTGCCGAAAACGTGGAACAGCGGGAAATCGAGGTAAGCCGGCCTGCGGTAGTCCAGTGCGAGCCGTCCCCACACCAGCTGCACCACTTCGATGACGAGGTAGCTCAGGCCAAACGTGATCAGCAGCTCCGGTACATGCCCGAACTGGTGCACGCGCCGCAGACAGGTCCGTTCGAATGCGGCGCCGAGCAGCCCGACTGCCAACGGCGCCAGCAACAGCGCCGGTGCGAATCCGATCCACTGGCTGAGCGTGAAGCCAAAATAGGCGCCAAGCATGTAGAAGCTCGCATGCGCGAAGTTCAGCACACCCATCATGCTGAAGATCAACGTCAGCCCGGAGCTGAGCATGAACAGCAGCAGCCCGTAGCTCAGGCCGTTCAGCAGCGAGATCGTGAAGAATTCCATCCGTAGGTTCTCAGGCGAAAAACAGGGGCAGCGCGTGCCCCATCGTCTTCAGATGGCCTGTCACGGGCGGCCGGCTGCGGCCGCCGTCCGACGGCCCGCAGCCGGTCAGCCCGGACGCTTCATCTGGCAGGACGTCGGAGTGGACGATACGTAGGGTTCCAGCGCTTTCACTTCCGCGAAGTTGAAGCCGGTGTTCTCTTCGCTGTAGGGATTCTTGGCCGTGGCCTTGCTCCACTTGGAAATGTAGAAGTGCTGCTGCAGCTGGTGATCGGCCTTGCGAATCGTGATGTCGCCGCCGCTGACTACGGACTTGACCGCCAGGCCTTCCAGCGCCGTCGCGACCTTCACCGGATCGGTGCTCTTCGTGTTGGCCATGGCCTGCGTCAGGAGGGTCACGCCGTAGATCGACTGCGGAACGTAGAAGTCTTCGTTGAACTTGGCCTTGAACGCGTTGCGGATGGCTTTGTACTCGCCGCCATGGTTCGAGTGGGCGATGGCGAACTGGTTCACGTCCAGCCCCTTGATCTGGGCAAGCGCCGTCGGCGTGCCGGTGAGCGCCGGATAGTACGCATAGATCGGAATCGCCAATCCAGCGTCACTCAGTGCCTTCACGAGCAAGGTCATGTCCTGACCCCAGTTGCCCGTCACGATCGTGTCCGCGCCGCTGGCCTTGATCTTGGCGACGTATGGCGCGAAATCCTTCACTTGACCGAAGGGGTGCAGCTCGTCGCCCACCACCTGCACGTCGGGACGCTTGCGCTTGATGCCTTCCTTGAAATACTTCGAGACCTGCTGGCCATGCGCGTAGTTCTGGTTGATGAGGTAGACCTTCTTGACCGTGGGCACGTCTTTCATGTAGGAGGTCAGCGCCTCGATCTTCATCGACGTGTCGGCGTCCAGCCGGAAGTGCCAGAAACTGCATCGCTCGTTCGTCAGCGCTGGGTCCACCGCGGCGTAGTTGATGTAGATCAGCTCCTTGCCGGGGTTGCGCTCGTTGTACTTGTTGATGGCGTCGATCAGGGCGCCGGCGACGCCGGAGCCATTGCCCTGCACGATGTAGCGGATGCCCTGGTCAGTCGCGGCTTTCAAGGCATTCAGGCTGTCTTGCGGCAAGCCCTTCCCGTCGAAACCGACGAACTCCAGCTTCACGCCAGCCACGTTCTTGTCGCCCGCATAGCGCTCCGAGACGAACTGCCATTCTTTCAGGATGTTCTGCCCGATGTTGCCAAACGGCCCGGACAGGGGGTCGATGAACGCGAGCTTCACGGTCTGCCCGGCCAGCGGTTTGGCCGCGGCCGCCTTGGCTGTCGCCGCGGGGGCGGGCGCCGGCTTCGCAGGTGCCTGCGCGTAAGCGAACGAGCATGCCAGCGCAAGGGCGCCGGCAAGAATCTTGGCTGGGAATTGCATCATGTCTCCTGAGGTGAACAGTTGAGGGTAGCTTCTCGCGCAGGCAGCAGTCTTCAGGGATTGTCCTTAAGAGCGCCTGCATCTATCGCGCAGGTGACAGTTGGCTCGGAGAGTCACGCAGTCGGCAGTTTGTAGTCCTTGAGCATTTCGCGCAAGCGCGTCTTGAGCATCTTGCCGGTCGCACCGAGCGGAATGGCGTCCACGAACACCACGTCGTCGGGGATTTGCCATTTGGCCGTCTTGCCTTCGTAGAACTTGAGCAACTCCTCGCGCGTCAGTTCGGCACCCGGCTTCTTCACCACCGCGATGACCGGCCGCTCGTCCCACTTCGGGTGCTTCATGCCGACGCAAGCCGCCATCGCCACCGCCGGATGCGCTACTGCGATGTTCTCCACGTCGATGGAGCTGATCCATTCGCCTCCCGACTTGATCACGTCCTTGCTGCGGTCGGTGATCTGGAGGTAACCGTCGGCGTCGATCGTGCCCACGTCGCCGGTGGGAAACCAGCCGTCCACCAGCGGATCGCCGCCCTCGCCCTTGAAATACTCGCGCACCACCCACGGACCTTTGACGTACAGGTCGCCCGGCGTCTTGCCGTCCCAGGGCAGTTCTTCGCCGTCCTCACCGACGATCTTCAGGTCCACGCCGTAGATGGCTCGGCCCTGCTTGAGGCGGATCTTCATCTGCTCCTCGGGCGACATGGACAGATGTTTGTTCTTCAAGGTGCACAAGGTGCCCAGCGGGCTCATCTCGGTCATGCCCCACGCGTGCAGCACCTCCACGCCGTAGTCCTCGCGGAACGCATGGATCATCGCCGGCGGGCAGGCTGACCCGCCGATGACGGTGCGCTTCAGGCTGGAGAAGCGCAGGTTGTTCGCCTTCATGTGGCCAAGCAGCATCTGCCAGACTGTCGGCACGCCCGCCGCGTAGCTCACCTTCTCGGCTTCCAGCAGTTCGTAGATCGACTTGCCGTCCATCGCCGCGCCCGGGAATACCAGCTTGGCGCCGGTCAATGCGGCCGAATAGGGAATGCCCCAGGCGTTGACGTGGAACATCGGCACCACGGGAAGAACCGAGTCGCGCGCCGACAGGCACATCACGTCCGGCAGCGCCGCCGCGTACGCATGAAGAATCGTGGACCGATGACTGTAAAGAGCGGCCTTGGGGTTGCCGGTGGTGCCGCTCGTGTAGCACATGCTCGACGCGGAGTTCTCGTCGAAGCTCGGCCACTCGTATTCGGTGGGCTGCCCGCCGATCCAGCTTTCATAGCTCACCAGGTTGGGCACGCCGCTGTCCTTGGGCAGCTTGTCCGCATCGCATAGCGCGACGAACTTCCGGATGGTGGGGCACCGGGCGTGGATGGCCTGCACCAGCGGCAGGAAAGTCATGTCGAAACACAAGACCTGGTCTTCGGCGTGGTTGGCGATCCAGGCGATCTGATCCGGATGCAGGCGCGGGTTGATCGTGTGCAGCACGCGGCCGGATCCGCTCGCACCGAAATAGATTTCAAGGTGGCGATAGCCGTTCCAGGCCAAGGTGGCGACCCGGTCCGAGAACAGCAGTTTCATGTCGTCCAGCGCGTGCGCGACTTGCCTTGCCCGCAGCGCCACGTCGCGCCATGTGTATCGATGGATGTCGCCCTCGATGCGGCGTGAGACGATTTCGACACCGCCGTGATGGCGTTCGGCGAAGCCGATCAGGGACGAAATCAGCAACGGTTGGTTTTGCATCAGGCCCAGCATGGCGACTCCTTGAGATCTTCAATGATCGTAGCGCATCGCAGCCGCGCTGCCGGGGCAGCCGCTCAGGCGACTGGAGCGAAGTGCAGGGACACGATGGTGCCCTCTCCGGGCGTGGACTGGATTGCGATGGAGCCGCGGATGGACTGCATCACGCGCTGGCAGAACATCAGTCCCATGCCATTGCCCCCGGCCTGCGCTCGCGTGGTGACCGGCTCGTGCGTGAGTTTGGCGAGCACTTCCGGCGCAATGCCCGGACCGTTGTCGGAGAAACGGATGCACGGCTTGGCGCCGCCTGCGGGATGTTCGTGCACGGACACGTCGACGCGCAGGCTGGGCTGTTCCGTGCTGCGCAGCGCCAGGAGCGCGTTCTTGGTCAAGGTGCAGAGCACGAGATACAGCAGATCGCGCCTTCCCGGCAAGCGGAAGTCGCTCGCCACGTCGATGGTCATCCAGGAGCGCTCGTGATTTTCAAACGGAAATTCGTCCAGCAGCGCTGACACGAGGCTCGCCGCACTCACTGACTGGGGCGCCGACCCCGGATATGCATCTCGCGCCGACTCCACGAATGTCGACACCAGCGATTGGCAGTACAGCGCGCGCCGCTCGGCCCGCTCCAGGGCAGCCATCAGCTCGCCCGGATGATCTTCGCTGAATTGAGCGACGCCCGCCGGAGCGTTCGCGCCCGGAGACTGGTAGCGCGCCGCGACCGTGCTCACGCAGCCGCGCACGGTAGCGAGCGGCGTGTTGAGCTCGTGCGCCAGGAATCCGAGCGTTTCGCGCAGCGCGGCGACGCGCCCTTCGTTCGCGGCACGCTCCAGGGCTTGCGCGCGGTACACCGCCGCCGCTTCTCGCAGCGCATCGCGGGTCTCGGTGGGGTCCAGCGGCTTCTCCAGGATCCGCAGCACCTTGCCTTGGTTGACCGCAGCCATCGCCACTTCCTTGCCGGCGTAGGCCGTCACGAGCAGGCGAACCAGGTGCCGGTAATCGCGTTGCACCGCGTTGAGCAGCTTCAATCCGTCGCGCTCGGGCATGCGGTAGTCGGTCACCAGCACCCCGAACTCATGGCCGCGCTCGGCCAGCAGTTCGAGCGCCTCGGTCACGCCCGCGGCCGTCACCACCACGAATTCGTCGGCGAAAGCGCGGGCAAACCACTTGCGCGACGTCGTCTCGTCATCGACGAAAAGAATGGCCGCTCCTTCCGGGCGAGCGCGGGAATTCGACATGCGTGGCCTTTAGGCGGTGCTGAGGGCGGCTTGATTGGCGCCGTAGTCTGCCAACGCGTGCATCGTTTCCTCGGCGGCGGCAGCGATTTTCTGAACCCAGACAGGCGAGGCGGGCCAAGTCTGCCCCTCGATCATGGGCACATACGTACCACGCACGAGTTGATGGAGAGCTTGCGCGCCCGCGTCGCCACTGGTGCCTAGCAGCGAATGCAGCAGGTCCTGGCAATGTTGCAGGTCTTCGCGCGAGGCGCTGGCACGCAATTCCTCGACCAGGCGCCCGATCTCCGGAATGTAGTCGTCCAGGAGCTCCCGCAGCATTCCCATGCGCCGGTAACTCTCCAGCCGCTCCAGGTTGAGCAGAGCGCCCGTGGTGAGCGGGGCTGCGCCCGCGCGCGCGAGCATCGGCGATGAAAAGGTGCGGCTGGTGAGATGCCGCAGCTTGTCGTACAACACGCTTGCATTCACCGGCTTCACCAGGAAATCGTTCATGCCGGCGGACCGCGCCGCTTGCACGCTGCGCTGATCGGAATAAGCGGTGAGCGCGACGATCGGGATGCTTCTCCAATTTTCGCGGCTCGCGCGGATGGCTTGCGCGGCCTGCAAGCCGTCCATGCCCGGCATGCTGATATCCATCACGATCGCGTCCCAGGATTGGGAATCGCCGCGCAAATGATCGAGCACCGCGCCTCCGTGCGCCGCTTCGGTGACTGCCGCACCGGCATGCTTCAGGAATGCCGCGATGGTCTTTCGGCTCTGCGAACTGTCGTCGGCCAGCAAGATGCGCCGACCGGCCAGCACGGCTTCGGGCTCGTCGCGCGCGGTGACGCGCTCCATCGCCTGCTGCAAAGCCTGCACCAGCGGCAATTGGGCGCAGGGCTTGCTGACGAATCCGTCCATTCCCGAGCGGCGGGCCTTGGCGCTTGCCAGGTGAGCCGGCTCACTGGTGTAGGCGACGATCCGCACGCCGCGGTTCTCGGGCACATCCCCGCGACGGATCCGCTCGGCGACGGTGTAGCCGTCAATGACGGGCATGTTCAAGTCGAGCAGCACGAGGTCGTAGTGTTGCAGGGCGAGTGCTTCCAGCGCGCGCTGACCGCCGGCAGCCTGGTCGACCGTGACGCCCAGCGGCTGCAGCTTGTGGCGAGTGGTGGTTCGCTGCGCCGCATCGTCGTCGACGATCAGCAGGCGCTTGCCGGCAAACGCAATGCGCGCCGCCCCCAGCACCACCTCGCGATGGGCTTCGCGCTCCTGCTCGGTGACGGGCGGAAAGCTCAAGGTGAACTCGGTGTACTCGCCGGCCACCGAGCGGCATGAAATATCGCCGCCGAAGCCTCGCATCACACGTCGGCAATAGGCCAGGCCCAGGCCGGTGCCGCCTTGTTTTCCCGCCGTGGTGAATGGCTCGAACAACTTGGCGAGCACCTCGGGCGCGATGCCCGGGCCGGTGTCGCGCACCTTGACTTGCTGCGGCCCGACGCTGATCGTGACCTGCGCCTCTGGATAGCGCGGCAGGTAATAGGCGGCGTTCTTGATCAGATTGAACAGCACGAACAGGTACGCTGTTTCATCGCCCTTGAAGTAGAAATCTTCGTCGACGCGCAGATCCAGCTTGGCGGCATCCGCGCTGCTTTCGAAGGCATATTCCTGCACTGCCTTGCCGGTGGCTTCGGCCGCCGAGAGGCAGGCAAACGATGAGGTGTCCACCGGCTTGGAACTGACCTCGTCCATGGTCATCGCGATCACCTGCAGGCCCCGCCGAACCGCGGTCTCGCTTTCGGCAACGTGGCAATACAACGCCTCTGCCTGAGGCGCGCTCAAGTGCTGCGGCTCCACACTCGTGACGAGCGGCTGCAACGAGTGCTGGATTTTTTCCAGGTTATGTTTGATCTGGCCCAGCGGATTGCGCATTTCATGCGCTATGGAGCCGGCCAGCGCCGTCGCGGCGTCGAGCCGCTCAGCCTGGATCTGCTTTTCCGAAAGCTTGAACACGCTGCCGCCCACCACCACCAGGATCAGCGTCGGCAATCGGCCGATGTAGTCCACCGGCATGGATGGGTTGGCGCTCGTCAACACATACACCAGTGCGGCCAGGCCGATCCCCGCGGCGAGCATGACCACCGTGTTGCGCCAGTCGGTCAACAAGACCAGGAAGAACACCGCCATGAACGTATTGGCGACGGCAACCGAGCCACCGTTGTTCTTCAATGACATGAAGACCCAGAGGAAGGGCAGGCAATAGGTATAGGTCAGGTACGACCAACCTGCGTAGTAAGCCCGCAGCCGGCCGGGCCATCGGTCCCGCAGCGCCAGCAGCAGGCACATGAACGCGGCACCGCCTCGCAGCCAGGCGCTGTCGAAGTCGTGGGTGCTGCGCACCTCGTGCAGCAGATAGAAAAGCGGGAACGCGACGGTGCCCACCATTCCCGTGTATTTGGGAATGTCCCTGCTGTGCGCGAAGTACGCCTTGTAGTGATCCCAGAGGCGGCCGGCCCAATTCACTGTCCGCGCTCCAGGACCCGCGCTTGCCGCGAGGGATCGAGCGCCTGCGCAACGACCGCGACTTCACCGTGGATCAGCGTGTAGCATTTTTCGGTTCCGGCCAGCGGCACATGCTGGGCGAAACTGGTGAATCCGAACCGCCGGTACAGCCGGCTGAGAACGTGCGTACAAGAGCCCAGCACGTGCGCAATCCCGATGTTTTCGACGAGATCAGTCAAGGTGAGGTGCAGGCACTGCCTCAAGACTTCCTGGCCCACCCTGTATTCGGGCGCCACCACGAGGCGGCCCGCATCCCAACTGTCGGGCCAACGCGCCAGCGAATCCGGACTTGCCACTTTCAACAACTGCTCCGTTAGCGTCAAGCCGTAGCGCAACGGCATCATCCGAATAGTACCAATTAATTGGCCATGCAGCTCAAAGGCGTAAACCCGCCCTAATTCGTCTCTTTTTTTTCGCGTTCCACGAAATGCGGGTCCGCCGAAGCGGCGGCAGCCAGATTGATTTCGAGGCGAAGCTGGGCCACTTCGCGGATGTCGGACTGCGAGCGCAGGCAGCGTATCGCAAGCTGCTCGACTGAAATATCCTTCAATGCGGGCGCAACGGTGTCTTGCGCTTCCACCGGCGGTGCGGAACCATAGAAAGCGGCGATGCCGGGAGGTTGCGCGGTCGACGTCTGGGCTTGTGGGTACATGGCTTTACTCTGCGGCTGTGGAAAACAAGACAGGCGGGAGCAAAGTGATGAGCCATGCGCAGTGCACATGGCTGGCCGTACCCAGGCCGGCTATTGCGGCACGCGCGAAGCTCGCGTTTTCAGGCACACGGCCGTGCGATACGGCAGCGTCAAACAACTTCATTTTTTACCCCCTTGATGCCCCGCCTCGCATTCCATAAGGAATGCGAGGCAGTCACCATTAAGAATTATCGGCATTTATGGCCGTAACGCAACAATAAAACGAGCTATGCCGTCTGACAAGCGTCAGAACCTGAGCTGATGTTGGGATTTAGCGGCCAAGCGCAACGATGCCGAAACCGTCTCGAAGCCCTGGCTCGCACAAGGTCCGGCCGCAAGGTACGACAATCGGCCGGTGAATCAAGCGGCAGATATCTTGACCCCGCCACTGGACCTTGGCTTTCAGTGGAGCAACAGCTTTGCCGGCCTCGGCGCGGCGTTCTTCACTGAATTGCGACCCACGCCCTTACCGTCGCCTTATCTGGTCGGGGTCAATGGTCGACTGGCTGCGGAGCTGGGCTTGCCGCTCGAGCGATTGGCAGCGCCTGAAGGCGTCCAAGCATTCACCGGCAACTTGGCCATTGAAGGCACCCGGCCGCTGGCCGGCGTGTATAGCGGCCATCAGTTCGGGGTCTGGGCGGGCCAATTGGGCGATGGCCGGGCGATCCTGCTGGGCGAGGCCGACACCCTGGCGGGGCCGCGTGAGTTCCAGCTCAAGGGCAGCGGCCGCACGCCCTACTCGCGCATGGGCGACGGCCGGGCGGTGCTGCGATCGAGCATTCGCGAGTTCCTGGTTTCGGAGGCAATGGACGGCTTGGGGATCCCGACGACCCGCGCCCTGATCGTCACCGGTTCGGACGCGCCGGTCCGGCGCGAAGAGATCGAAACCGCGGCTGTCATCACCCGCGTCGCACCGAGCTTCGTCCGGTTCGGCCATTTCGAGCATTTCGCCGCGAACGGGCAACTGGAACAGCTGCGCCTGCTGGCCGATTACGTGATCGACAGGTTTTATCCTGGCTGCCGTAGCAGTGCCAGGTTCGGCGGGAATGCGTATGCGGCCCTGCTCGAGCAGGTCAGCGAACGCACGGCGGCGATGGTCGCGCAGTGGCAGGCGGTCGGTTTCTGCCATGGCGTGATGAATACCGACAACATGAGCATCCTGGGCCTGACCCTCGATTACGGGCCATTCCAGTTTCTGGATGCCTTCGATCCAGGCCACATCTGCAACCACAGCGACGACATGGGGCGCTACGCGTACAACAAGCAGCCGAACGTCGCCTACTGGAATCTGTTCTGCCTGGGACAGGCCCTGCTGCCTGTGATCGGAGACCAGGATCTGGCGCTTGCCGCGCTCGAGTCTTACAAGACGATTTTCCCGCGTGAGATGGAAGCAATGATGCGCGCGAAGCTGGGCCTGCTCGATGCGCGGCCGGCCGACCGTGAGCTGATCGAGAGCGCGTTGAAGCTGCTGGCGGCGGACAAGGTCGACTACACCATCTTCTGGCGCCGGCTCTCGCGGCACGTTGCTGGAGGGCCGCCTGAACCCGTGCGCGACCTCTTTCTGGACCGGGCGGCGTTGGACGCCTGGTTGCTAGAATATTCGAAGCGGCTCGGCCCCTCGCAGCGGCCGCGGTCCGCCGGACTGATGCTCCAGACCAATCCCAAATACGTCCTTCGCAACCACCTGCTCGAATTGGCGATACGCCAAGCCAAGCTGAAGGACTTTGGCGAAGTGGCGGACTTGCTCGGCCTCGCCCAGGCCCCATATGACGAACATCCGGCCCACGAAGACAAGGCCGGGTTCCCGCCCGACTGGGCCACCCACATCGAGATCAGCTGCTCCTCATGACATTCCAGATCCAGAAATCCGAGGCCGAGTGGAAGGAACTGCTCGCACAAAAAGGCGCCGAGCGCGGCGCGTTCGAGGTCACGCGCCATGCCGCCACCGAGCGCCCGTTCACCGGTAAATACGAGACGGTGTGGGATGACGGAAGCTATCACTGCATCTGCTGCGGCGCCAAGCTGTTCGAGTCGGACACCAAGTTCGACGCGGGCTGCGGGTGGCCCAGTTTTTCCAAAGCCATCCCGGGCGCGATCAAGGAAATCACCGACGGCAGCCACGGCATGGTGCGCACCGAGACGGTCTGCGCGCAATGCGGCGCGCACCTGGGGCATGTCTTTCCGGACGGCCCCGCCGATACCGGCTTGCGCTACTGCATGAACTCGGCGTCGCTGGAGTTCGAGCCCGCCGGCGGGAACGAGGGCAAGCCATGAAGCTGCTGCTCGACTTCTTCCCGATCATCCTGTTCTTCGTCGCGTTCAAGGTCGCGGGCATCTACGTCGCCACCGGCGTTGCCATCGCCGCGACCGTCGCGCAAATCGCGTGGCTGCGCTACAGCACCGGCAAGGTGGAGCCCATGCAATGGGTCAGTCTCGTCGTGATCGTGCTGTTCGGCGGAGCCACCATCGTTGCGCAGAACGATACCTTCATCAAATGGAAGCCCACGGTGCTGTATTGGTTGATGGCCGGTTCGCTCGCTGCCGGCCAGCTGTTCTTCAAGAAGAACCTGCTCAAGTCGCTCATGGGCAGCCAGCTGGAATTGCCGGACACGGCCTGGCGTGTGACGAACTGGAGCTGGGTTGCCTTCTTTTCAGTGATGGGCGTGGTGAACCTCTGGGTTGCTTACCACTTCGACACCAACACGTGGGTCAACTTCAAGCTGTTCGGCGGACTGGGGCTGATGGTCTTGTTCATCCTGGCGCAAGCCGTGTACCTTGGCCGACACATGAAGGCCGAAGAAGCCGGAAAGCCCTGATGGCCACGGGGATCACCGCCGACGCGCTGCACGCGCGGCTGAAGGAACTCCTTGCGCCGACCCAGCTCGAAGTGATCGACGAAAGCTGGAAGCACGAAGGCCACGCGGGCGCCGACGGCAGTGGATTCGGCACCCATTTCCGGGTGCGGATCGCCTCCCCGATGTTCACCGGCCGCTCGCGGGTGGCGTGCCACCGGCTTGTGTATGATGCGCTGCAAGATTTTGTCGAGCGCGGGCTGCACGCCCTCGCAATCGAGACAGTCTGATTCTCACCTCCTGCCCTCAAGGGAATACTCCGATGAAGCAATACCTCCTGGCCGCGGTGGCGGCAGCCTTTCTTTGCGCCGCGGCGCCGGCCATGGCGCAGAACGTCGCCGTCGTCAACGGCAAGCCGGTGCCCAAGGCGCGCGTCGACGTGCTGGCCGCGCAGCTGGCGAAAGCCGGCCGACCCGTCACACCCGAAATGCAAGGTCAGCTCAAAGATGAAGTCGTCGCGCGCGAAGTCTTCATGCAGGAGGCGCAAAAGCGCGGCCTCGATGCAACCGACGATTTCAAGGCGCAGCTGGAACTCGCGCGCCAGACCCTGCTGATTCGCGAACTGTTCGCCGACTACCAGAAGAACAATCCCGTCAGCGATGAAGAGATCAAGAGCGAGTACAACAAGTTTGCCTCGGCCAATGGCGGCAAGGAATACCACGCCCACCACATCCTGGTGGAAAAGGAAGACGAGGCCAAGGCCATCATCGCGTCATTGAAGAAGGGCGCGAAGTTCGAAGACATCGCCAAGAAGCAATCCAAGGACCCCGGCTCGGGCGCGAACGGCGGCGACCTCGATTGGGCCAATGCGTCCAGCTATGTGCCCGAGTTCTCGTCGGCGCTCGTCAAGCTGAAGAAAGGCCAGACGACCGACGTGCCGGTCAAGAGCCAGTTCGGCTGGCACGTGATCCGCCTGGACGACGTGCGCCAGGCGCAACTGCCCAAGCTCGAAGAGGTCAAGCCGCAGATTGCGCAGCAGCTCCAGCAGCAAAAGCTCGCGAAATTCCAGGAAGACCTGCGCGGTAAAGCGAAGATCGAATAACGCTATCCCAACAAGACGGACGCGGCCTTCGGGCCGCGTTTTTCGTTATCTCATGGCTGATGTGGCCATGACGAGCCCGATCAGCACGGGCTGGTGCAACATGTACCAAGACAAGCTCCAACGGCCCAACCACGCCAGCGGGTATGTTGCGGATGGCATAGGCCGCTCGATCCACCGGGGTCGGCGCGCGAGCAACCATTGCCCCGCCGCCATGCCCCACCACATCACGCCCAACCAGGGAAAGAGGGGCACGTAGTCCTCGGTGATCGGCTTGCGGCTGATGAGGCCCAGCCAATTCCATGCCGGCAGATTCAGGAAATCCAGTTCGGGCCAGCGCAGGTGCGCGGCAAACGCCAGCGGTTTCAAGGCGAGCGCGAAAGCGCCGGCCAACCACAGCCAGCGGCCCCATCCAGTGCTTAACCGCACGATCACGAGCATCACCGCGATCCCGTGCAGCACTCCGAAGTAGATGAAGCTTTTGGGGAACATCCACATCGACCCGGCAGTCACGAGAAGCGCGCAGCCCGCGATTTGCGCCCAACGTTTCCAGAATCGCTTCCAGCTTTGCCCTTGAGCCACTGCTACCGCTTGTCCGAGCCCCGCGCAGAACAGGAACAGGCTGACGATCGCAGTGCGCTGCCAGGTCCAGAACGGGTCGGCATAAAAATTCTGATGCAGCCAGCGGTAGTGATTCAGGTCGAACGAGAAGTGGAAGAACGTCATCCACACGATGGCAAAGCCGCGCAATGCGTCGATGGAGTCAAAGCGTTGGCGAGTCATGAATGTCGAGCACCGTGTCGCGCTAGTTTAGGACCCCGGGGTCACCCGGTTGACGAAGGACTCCGCCGACGCTCCAATCCGGTGGCATTCAACCACCCAGGAGACGCCCGTGCTTTCGTTCCGTTCCCTTCGCCCGGCTTTCTTCATGCGCGCCTTGCTGGCGTTAGCTCTCGTGTACAACGCCGCGCTCTCCTGGGCGCAGGCGCCCGGCAAGACCGAAGTCTTGTGGCTGGGACAAGCCGCCACGCGCATCACCACACCAGGAGGAAAGGTCATCGTGATCGATCCCTGGCTGATCCACAATCCGAAGACACCCGCCGCATTCAAGAATCTCGATGCGCTGGGAAAGGTCGACCTCATTCTCGTCACGCACGCGCACACGGACCACTTCGAGGATGCCCCGGCGCTTGCGAACAAGAACAATGCCAGGATCATCTCGCCCCAGGGGCTGCAAGCGCAGCTGATTTCACTCAATCTGGTTCCGGAGAGCCTGGCATTCCGGATGGGCAAGGGAGGCACGGCGATGCCCTTTGGTCCCAATAGCATCAAGGTCACCCAGGTGCGTGCCGAGCACGATTCGGAGCTGACGTGGCCCAATGCCGCCGGCAAGCGGGAGACGCATGCGGGCGGAGAGCCGGTCGGCTACATCATCGAGATGGAAAACGGTTTCAAGATCTGGCACATGGGCGATACGGGGCTCTTTGGCGACATGCGGCTGATCGCCGAGATGTACCACCCGGACCTGGTGTTGGCGCCGATCGGCGGCCATTTCGTGATGAGCCCCGCCGACGCGGCCTTGGCCATGCGCGAGTGGATCCGGCCCAAGTTCGTGCTGCCTATCCACTACGGCACGACCCCGCAGCTGGCGGGCACGCCCGCGCAATTCAAGGCGGCCTTGGGCAACAGTTCGGTGCAAATGATCGTCGCGGATCCCGGACAGAAGGTGGACTTCTGAACCCCGCACGCGCCGCGCTCACCCATGCGTCGTCAGGGACGCTCAACCTATCCAGCGCCGCGCGTTGCGCCAGATTTGCATCCACGGGCTGAACGCGCTTGGGTCACCCGGCGTCCAGCTCATCTGGATGTTGCGGAAGACCCGCTCGGGGTGCGGCATCATGGCCGTGAAACGTCCATCGGCGGTAGTCACCGCGGTCAAACCGCCGGGGCTGCCATTCGGGTTGAAGGGGTACGCTTCCGTGGGGCGGCCATGGTGGTCGATGAAGCGCATGGCCGCGATCACCGACTCACGTTTGCCGCGTGCTGCGAAATTCGCATAGCCCTCTCCGTGGGCAACGGCGATCGGCAAGCGGCTGCCCGCCATACCGGCAAAGAAAAGGCTGGGAGACGGCAGCACTTCCACCTGCGAAAGGCGCGCCTCATAACGTTCGCTTCGATTGGTGGTGAAACGCGGCCACGCCTGCGCGCCTGGGATCATGTCGGCCAGCTCGGCCATCATCTGGCAGCCATTGCACACGCCTAGCGCGAAGGTGTCTCCGCGCCCGAAGAAAGCGAGGAATTGCGCGGCAAGCCGCTCGTTGAACAAGATGCTGCGGGCCCAGCCGATGCCTGCGCCTAGCGTGTCGCCATAACTGAAGCCGCCGCACGCGACGAATCCCTGGAAATCGTCCAGGCGCGCACGCCCCGTCTGCAGATCCGTCATGTGGACGTCGTACGCGTCGAATCCCGCTTCCGTGAACGCGTAAGCCATCTCCACATGCGAATTGACACCCTGCTCGCGCAGGATCGCGACTTTGGGATGGGCCAGCGCGATGCGAGTGCGAGATCCGGCTGCCTCCGCCTCAGCGGGAGAGCGAACATCCGCGGGCAAGAAGACATGCAATCCAGGATCCGCGGGATCGCCGGCCGCCGCGTGTTCGGCGTCGGCGCCGGCCGGGTTGTCGCGCTGCGCGCAGATTTTCCAGCTCACGTCGTCCCACACCTGGTGCAGTCCGGACAGCTTGGCCGAGAAGACCACCTTGGTGTCGCGCCAGACCTGGACTTCGCCTTTGCCCGCGTCGATGGCGGAAGACTCGGGCCGGGTCTTGCCGACAAAATGGCTGAACTTCGACAGTCCGTGTTCGCGCAGAGTCTGCATCACTTCGTTGCGGGTTGCGCTTGCGACTTGCAGAACCACGCCAAGTTCTTCGCTGAACAAAGCCTTGAGCGTCAGCTCCTCGCGGCGCGCGCTCACCTGCGTGGCCCAGTTCTTCGCATCGCCAAAGTCGGCGCGGCTGTCCGTGACGCCGTCGCCTTCCGTCACCAGCAGGTCGACGTTCAGCGATACGCCCACGTGCCCTGCGAAAGCCATCTCGCAAACGGCTGCGAACAAGCCGCCGTCGCTGCGATCGTGGTACGCGAGGATCTTGCCCTGCGCGCGCAGCGCGTTGATCGCATCGACAAGCTTCACCAGATCGCTCGCGTCATCCAGATCGGGCACTGCATCACCGACCTGCTCCAGCACTTGCGCAAGGATGCTGCACCCCATGCGGTTGCGGCCTTTGCCCAGGTCGATCAGCACGAGCGTCGTGTCTTGCGCGGCCTCGAGCTGCGGCGTGAGGGTGCCCCGCACGTCGGCGAGCGTCGCGAACGCGCTCACGATGAGGCTCACAGGCGATGTGACTTTCTTGTGTTCGCCGCTCGCGTCCCACTGCGTGCGCATGGACAGGCTGTCCTTGCCCACCGGAATTGAAATGCCCAGCGCCGGACACAGCTCCATGCCGATCGCCTGCACGGTTTCATACAGCGCGGCGTCTTCACCAGGCTCGCCGCAAGCGGCCATCCAGTTCGCGGAGAGCTTCACGCGCGGCAACTCGATAGCCGCCGCCAACAAATTCGTGATCGCCTCCGCTACCGCCATGCGTCCTGACGCAGGAGCGTCGATCGTGGCCAGGGGCGTGCGCTCGCCCATGCTCATCGCCTCCCCCGCGAACCCGCGATAGTCGGCCAGCGTCACGGCGCAATCGGCCACCGGCACCTGCCAAGGCCCCACCATCTGGTCGCGATGCGAGAGGCCGCCCACCGTGCGGTCGCCGATCGTGATGAGAAATCGCTTCGATGCGACCGTGGGATGCGCCAGCACCTTGATGGCGGCATCCTGCAGGTTCACGCCGGTGAGGTCCAGCGGCGGGAACTGGTGGCTCACCCGCTTCACGTCGCGATGCATCTTCGGTGGCTTGCCGAGCAACACATCCATCGGCATGTCGACCGGCTCCGGCGCGCCTTCGTCCGACACGACGAGTTGCCGCTCCTGGGTGGCGACGCCCACGACGGCGAACGGACAACGCTCGCGTTCGCACAATATCCGGAAGTCGTCCAGGGACTCCGGCGCGATCGCCAGCACATAGCGCTCCTGGCTCTCGTTGCACCAGATTTCCTTGGGAGCCAGCCCCGATTCTTCCAGCGGGATCTTGCGAAGATCGAAGCGTGCACCGCGGCCTGCGTCGTTGCCGAGCTCTGGAAACGCATTGGAGAGTCCGCCGGCGCCGACGTCGTGGATCGCGAGGATCGGATTCGCATCGGCTTGGGCCCAGCACGCATTGATCACTTCCTGGGCGCGCCGTTCCAGCTCGGGATTGCCGCGTTGCACCGAGTCGAAGTCGAGTTCGGCCGCATTCGCGCCGGTGGCCATCGAACTGGCCGCACCGCCGCCCATCCCGATGCGCATTCCCGGTCCACCCAATTGGATCAACAAGGTGCCGGCCGGAAACCGGATCTTGTGCGTCTGCTCTGTTGCAATGCTGCCCAGCCCGCCGGCGATCATGATGGGCTTGTGATAGCCGCGCAGCACGGTGCCCGTGCTCGAGAGGGCTTGCTGCTCGTACTCGCGGAAGTAGCCCAGGAGGTTGGGCCGCCCGAACTCGTTGTTGAAGGCGGCGCCGCCCAAAGGGCCCTCGATCATGATCCGCAAGGGGCTGGCGATGTGCTCTGGCTTGCCGCCGGGCTGGTCCGACCAGCCGCCCCACAACTTCGACACCGTGAATCCGGTGAGGCCCGCTTTGGGTTTGGAGCCGCGCCCGGTCGCTCCCTCATCGCGAATCTCGCCGCCCGCGCCGGTCGACGCGCCGGGGAAAGGTGCGATGGCCGTCGGATGATTGTGTGTCTCCACCTTCATCAACACGTGATGCACCGCGCTTTGCTTCATGTAGCGCGAGGCGTTATCCGGCTGCGCCAGGAAGCGCTCGATGGCCGAGCCCTCCATGACCGAAGCATTGTCCGAATACGCGATCACGGTGTGCTGCGGGCTGAGCTGGTGCGTGTGCCGGATCATGCCGAACATGCTGCGTTCCTGCGGCACGCCGTCGATGGTGAACGACGCATTGAAGATCTTGTGGCGGCAATGCTCGCTGTTGGCCTGCGCGAACATCATTAGTTCGACGTCGCTCGGGTTGCGGCCCAGCGTCTTGAAGGCATCGACCAGATACTCGATCTCGTCGTTGGCAAGCGCCAGGCCGAAACGCGTGTTCGCCGCCGCCAGCGCCACGCGGCCTCCGGCCAGCACGTCCACGTACTCCATCGGCGCCGCGTCGACCGGCGTGAACAGCGCGTGCGCGGCCGATCGATCGAACATCGCGCTTTCGGTCATGCGGTCGTGCAGCAGCGACGCGACGGCCCGCAACTGCTCATGCTCCAGCTTTGCCCTGGCAAGGGGCCCGCTCTTGAGGCTGATGCGGAATTCGGTGATTCGCTCGATGCGCTTGACCGCGATGCCGCAGTTGTGCGCGATATCGGTGGCCTTCGAGGCCCACGGCGAAACCGTGCCGAATCGGGGCGACACCACGATCAGCGCGTCGCCCGATCCACCCGCGAACGGTTCGCCGTAGTTCAGCAGCGCGGCCAACCGCTCGTGCTCGGCGGCCGGGATGAGGTGGTCAGCGGCGACCAGGTGGACGAAGCGCGCGGACAGGCCGCTGATCTTGGCGTGGACTGCCTGCAGCGAAGGAAGAAGTTGCCGGACTCGGAACTCGCTGAGGGCGCGGCCGCCTTCGAACTCGGTGATGTGCAGGGTCACAATGAAGCTGGTGGCTCGGTTGCGGTGGGCGGGGCCGCTGACTGGGGCCGCGTCAACTCGGTAGTTTACCGGCAAGGGATTTCACGCGATGGGATAATTGGCCGCATGAGCATTACGTACAAGGACGACGCGGGTATCCATGGCATGCGAGTCGCCGGCAAACTCGCCGCCGAGGTCCTGGACTACATCACGCCGCACATCAAGCCGGGGATCACCACGAAGGAGATCGATCGGCTGGCGGCCGAGTGCATGGCCCGCCAGGGAACGACCTCGGCGACCCTGGGCTACCAGCCGGCGGGCTATCCGCCCTACCCGGCCTCTCTGTGCACCTCGGTCAATCATGTCGTCTGTCACGGCATCCCGAACGACAAACCCTTGAAGAAGGGCGACATCGTCAACGTCGACGTGACCGTGATCAAGGACGGCTGGTTCGGCGACACGAGCCGCATGTTCCTGGTCGGAGAGGTGTCCATCGCGGCCAAGCGCCTTTGTGCGCTGACCTATGAGGCCATGTGGCACGGCATCGTACGGGTCAAGCCGGGCGTGCATCTGGGAGACATCGGTTTCGCCATCCAACGCTTCGCGGAGAGCAATGGCTTCACCGTCGTTCGCGAATTCTGCGGCCATGGCATCGGCCGCAATTTCCACGAAGAGCCGCAGGTGCTGCACTACGGAAAGCCGGGGACGCTGGAAGAACTCAAACCGGGCATGACGTTCACCATCGAGCCCATGATCAATGCCGGGCGGCGCGACGTGAAGGAATTCGGCAACGACGGCTGGACCATCGTGACCAAGGACCATTCGCTGTCGGCGCAATGGGAGCACACGGTGCTCGTCACCGAGTCCGGTTGGGAGGTGCTCACGCTATCGGCCGGCAGCCCGCCTCCGCCACCGTTCGTCAACGCCAGCTGAATGGCCGACCTGCCGGCATTGCGCGAGGGCTATCGGGCCCGTAAAGCCGAGTTGATGGTCTCGCTGCGAAGCCAGGGCAGTTCCACCCGCGGCGTGGGCAAGCTGCTCAAGCTGCTGGCCCGCGAAGCCGACGCGACTCTCAAATTGCTGTGGGCGCAAACCGGGTTCCCGACCAGCTTTGCGCTGGTGGCCGTGGGCGGCTACGGGCGCGGCGAACTGTTTCCGCATTCCGACGTCGACGTGCTGGTGTTGATGCCCGAAGGCACCGCCGCTGACGACGACGCGCAGCTCAAGAGCAAGCTGGAGGAGTTCATAGGCAGCTGCTGGGACACGGGCCTGGAAATCGGCTCCAGTGTGCGCACCTTGTCCGAGTGCGTGGCTCAGGCCCAAAGTGACGTCACCGTTCAGACCTCATTGCTGGAATCGCGGCTGCTGATAGGCGACAGCGCGCTGTTCAGGAAATTCCGGCTGCGCTTCGAGGAGACACTCGACCCCAATGCGTTCTTCATCGCCAAGACGCTGGAGATGCGCCAGCGACACAACAAGTTCGAGAACACGCCTTACTCGCTCGAACCGAATTGCAAGGAATCGCCGGGTGGCCTGCGCGATCTGCAGGTCATCCTGTGGGTGGCGAATGCCGCGGGCTTGGGCAAGAGCTGGGACGAACTGGCTCGCAGCGGCATCGCCACCGCGTTCGAAGCGCGCCAGATCAAGCAGAACGAAGCCTTGCTCAGCCTGATTCGGGCGCGCTTGCACCTGATCTCCGGACGGCGGGAAGACCGGCTGGTGTTCGATCTGCAAACCGCAGTGGCAGAGTCGTTCGGCTATTCGACGCAAATCGACGCGGACGGCCGCCTGCTCGCGCGAGCGAGTGAAGCGCTCATGAAGCGCTTTTACTGGACGGCCAAGGCCGTGACGCAGCTCAATCAGATCCTGCTGCTCAATATCGAGGAGCGGCTCAATCCCAGCGGGCACGCGCCCGAGCCGATCAACGAACGGTTCGCCAACAAGGCCGACATGCTGGAAGTCGCGAGCGACGACCTGTACCTGAAGAATCCGCATGCCATCCTCGAGACTTTCCTCCTGTTCGAGCAGACCGTGGGGGTGAAAGGCCTGTCGGCGCGGACGCTGCGCGCGCTGTACAACGCGCGTCAGGTGATGGATGCCAAGTTCCGCAGCGATCCGGTGAACCATGCAACGTTCCGCGCGATGCTGATGGAACCGCAGGGCATCACCCACGCGATGCGCCTGATGAACCAGACCTCCGTGCTCGGCAGGTACCTGTGGGTGTTCCGGCGAATCGTGGGGCAGATGCAGCACGACCTGTTTCACGTCTACACCGTGGACCAGCACATCCTGATGGTGCTGCGCAATGTGCGGCGCTTCTTCATCCCCGAGCACGCGCATGAATATCCGTTCTGCTCGCAGCTGGCGGCGGGCTGGGACAAGCCCTTCGTGCTGTACGTGGCCGCGCTGTTTCACGACATCGCCAAAGGCCGGGGCGGCGATCATTCGGCGCTGGGTGCGCGAGAGGTGCGCGTGTTCTGTCGCCAGCACGCGATCGACGCCGAGGACTGCGAACTGATCGTGTTCCTGGTGAAGGAGCACCTCACCATGAGCCGGGTGGCGCAGAAGGAAGACCTGGCCAACCCCGACGTGATCGCAGCGTTTGCCAAGCGGGTGGGCAACGAGCGTTACCTCACGGCCCTTTACCTGCTGACCGTCTCCGATATCCGCGGCACCAGCCCGAAGGTGTGGAACGCGTGGAAAGGCAAGCTGCTGGAAGACCTGTATCGCTACACGTTGCGCGTGCTGGGGGGCCGCGCGCCGGACCCGCACGCGGAGATCGAGGCCCGCAAACGCGAAGCGCTGGTGCAACTGGCTTTGTACGCGTTGCCGTTCGAGGGCCACAAGAAATTGTGGGACAGCCTGGACGTGGGCTACTTCATGCGCCACGACGCGGGCGACATTGTCTGGCACACCCGGCACCTCGCGCGTCATGCGGGCAAGGCGAAGGCGATCGTGCGAGCGCGGCTGTCGCCCGTCGGGGAAGGGCTGCAGGTGCTGGTCTATACGCCGGACCAGCCGGACCTGTTCGCGCGCATCTGCGGCTATTTCGACCAGGCCGGCTTCAGCATCCTCGACGCGAAGATCCACACCACGACCAACGGTTACGCGCTCGACACCTTCCAGGTGGTCAGCTCGATGCTGCCCGAGCACAACCGGGAGCTGATCAGCATGGTGGAGTCGGAGTTGCAGCACACCGTCGAGCAAGCCGGTCCGCTGCCCGCTCCCAGCCGCGGCCGGGTGTCGCGTCGGGTGAAGAGCTTTCCGATCGCGCCGCGCGTGGACCTCGCGCCCGATGAAAAAGCACAGCGCTGGCTGCTGTCCATTTCCGCGAGCGATCGGGTCGGACTGTTGTATTCGGTGGCTCGCGTGCTCGCGCGGCATCACCTGAACCTGCAGTTGGCCAAGGTGTCGACCCTGGGTGAACGGGTGGAGGACACTTTCCTCATCGACGGCCCCGAGCTGCAACAAAATCGGCGCCAGATCGAGATCGAGACCGAGCTGCTGGAAGCGCTGGCGGCCTAGCGTCGAGCCGCGCCCTTTACAACGACTCGAAGTAGGCGTGCAGGCGATTCCATTCCCGCTCGAAGGCCTGCATGCCTTCGTGAACGGCTTTCCAGTCGCCGGCGCGGCTGGCGCGATCGATCTGCTCGCATGCGAAGGCAAAGTCGCGCGCACCCACCATGCTGCCGGCGCCCAGCATGCGGTGCGCCGAGTGGGTGACCTGGAACATATCGCTGCCGGCCACCGCCTGCCTGAGGCTGGCAGTGTCCTTGTCGTTGGCGGCTCGAAACGCAGTCAGGATATCGCGCACCGTGGCCGCGTCGCCTCCCCAATTCGCGGCGATGAGCGCAAGGTCGACCGGAATGCCGGCCCCAACGGCCCCAGCGGCATCGGGAGGCTGCAGCGAAGCCGCCCGCGTCCTCGCGGGAGCGTCGGGCAGCGGCAGGTGCCGCTCCAGTTTTTTTGACAGCTGGGTCAGCTGCACCGGCTTGACCAGGCAATCGTCCATGCCCGCGCCGCTGCACTTGGCGGCTTCCTCCGGCAGCGCGTTGGCGGTACAGGCGATGATGGGCGTGCGGAGTCGGCCCTCGCGCGCCTCGATGCGCCGGATCGCGCGCGCCAGTTCGTAGCCATCCATGCGCGGCATGTTGCAATCGCTGACGACGAGCGCGAAGCGGCCCGTCTTCCATTGCTCGAGCGCCTGCGCCCCGTCTTCGACGCTCTCCGCGGCGTAGCCCAGCGTTTGCAGCTGGCGCACCAGAAGCATGCGATTGACCGGGTGGTCGTCGGCCACGAGCACCAGCGTCCCCTCGGCCCGGGCCCGCTCGACGCTCGGCGCCGCAGGCCATCCGCCGGTGAAAGCGGGCGCCACGACGAGCGCGCTGGCGGCCTCCGTCCGGAGATTCTCCGGGTCGGCGATCGGCAGCCACAAGGTGAGCGTCAGCGTCGTACCCCTGCCCACCTCGCTTGCCATCTTCACGTCCCCGCCCATCAGCTGCGCCAGGCGCCGGCAGATGCTCAGGCCCAGCCCCGTCCCCGCGGCGCGGTGCGTCGCCTCGCCATCGATCTGGCTGAACGGCTGGAACAGCCGCTGCTGGTCCTGCGCAGAGATGCCCATGCCGGTGTCCCGCACCGAAAATCGCAGCTGCTCCTGGCCGCCGGAGCGCGCGATCATTTCCGCTTCGATGTCGACGCAGCCCCTGGCCGTGAACTTGATCGCATTGCTGACGAAATTGTTGAGGATCTGGCGCAGCCGCAAAGGATCGATCATCAGCGCCGGGCTGATGGCCGGATCGACAGCTTGCCTGAGCAGCAGGCCCTTGCTGCTGGCATTGCCGGCGTACATGTCGTTGACGCTGGCGACGATCTTCGCAACCGAAGCGGCAGCGGGCCGGATTTCCAGTTTGCCGGCTTCGATCTTGGAAAAATCCAGGATGTCGTCGATGATGCGCAGCAGCGACTGGCCCGATTCGCGCACGATCTCCAGCGTGGCACGTTGCTCGGGGTTCAGGTCGCCGAGGCCGAGTAGCTCGAGCATGCCGAACATGCCGTTCAGCGGTGTCCTGATTTCATGGCTCATGGTGGCCAGGAAGCCGCTCTTGGCCTGGTTGGCCGAATCGGCCTCGATCGTGCGCCGTTCCAGCGCCGCGTTGAGCCTGAGGATTTCGCCCTCGCGTTCCTTGGCCGGCGTGATGTCCTCTGAAATCCCGAGCAGGTAGTGCGGCTGGCCGGAATCGTCGAGCAGCGGAATTTTCCTCGTGTGCAGGATGCGGCCGCCTTTGCCGCGGGTCTGGATCGTTTCTTCGGGGATGTCCTTGACGGCCCCGAGCGCAAGCACCTCGCGGTCGCACGAAGTAAAGAAATCGGCCTGCGCTCTGGGGAAAAAATCGTAGTCGTTCTTGCCGCGCAATTCATCCCGGGAATAGCCCAGCAGCTCTTCTCCGGCGCGATTGAAACGCACGAAGCGCAAGTCGGTGGCGTCCTTGATGAAGATCATGTTGGGAATGTTCTCGATCACCGAATCCAGGAAGCGGTTGGCATCCTGGAGTTCGGCGGTGCGCTCGCGAACGCGCAACTCGAGATCGGCATTCAATGAACGGATCTGGTCCTCGGCGCGCTTGCGTTCGGTGATGTCCACGGCCACTCCCAGCACGGCGTTGGCCGCGCCGCGCTCGTCCACCAGGGGCCGCTTGATCGTCTGGAACCAGCGTGCCGATCCCGCGAGGCCGAAAATTTTTTCTTCGGGAATGGACACCTGGCTCATGGTATCCATGACTTCGAAATCGGACTTGACGAAACGCGCAACCTCGGTCTCCTGGAGGTTGACCTCGGCCGTTGTCTTTCCCGTCATGGCTTCGACGGTGATTCCGTAGGCCTCTGCCATCGCGCGGTTCACCAGGATGAAGCGCCCCTCGCGGTCCTTGGCGAAGATGAAATTGGGACTGACGTCGATCACCTGCCGCAGAAAAGCGTTCTGCCGGAAAATCTCGTCTTGCGCCCGGCGCAGCGCCGCGCGTTCGTCCTTTTCCACGAGTGCCCGCCGCACCGCGTTTTCCAGGCGCTGCGGGCGCTGCTTGAGAACGTAGTCGGTGGCGCCGGTCTTCAGGCAATCCACTGCTTCTTCCTCGCTCAGGCCGCCGGAAATGATGATCACCGGAAGGTCCGGCCGCACCTGGCGCGTGTGCCTGAGCGCCGACAGGCCGTCGTAGCCCGGCACGTTGTAATCCGACAGGACCAGGTCGAAGGTTTCTCCAGCCAAGGCGGACTCGAAAGATTTCCTGCTGTTCACGCAAGTGATGTTGCAGGCAAGCCCGGCGCTTTCGAGCCGCAGCCGGATCAATTCCGCATCGCGCGCGTCGTCTTCGAGATGCAGCAGCCGGATGGACGGATTCATTCGGACCTGCGGATGCGCGGGCTTCGCATCGCTATTGGGTGGGATACGCCCTGGCGTTTTCACGCGAGTGTTCCGGTCTGGCGCCGTTCCGGGGCCAGAGTGAAATAAAACACGGCGCCTTGGTCCGCCTTTCCTTCCGCCCAGGTACGCCCGCCATGCCGCTCGATGATGCGGCGGACGCTGGCCAGGCCGATGCCGGTGCCCTCGAACTCGTCCGCACGGTGCAGCCGCTGGAACACCCCAAAGAGCTTGTCCGCGTACTGCATGTCGAAGCCCACGCCGTTGTCGCGCACCGACACGATCACCCGCCCATCCAGTTCGCCGGCGGTGTCGATCTCGATCACCGCCGCTTCGCGCGGCCGGGTGTACTTCACGGCGTTGCCCAGCAGATTGGCAAACACCTGCCTGAGCATCGCTGCGTCCCCCACTACCCGCGGAAGCGGCGCAACGCGCCACGCGATGTTGCGTCCCTCGGCGGCCATTTCCAGGGTGCGGATCGTCTCCTGGACCAGCGCATCGAGTTCGACGCCGGCGTGACGCATTTCGGCCCGCCCCATCTTGGAAAACTCCAGCAGGTCGTCGATCAACTGGTCCATCTGCCGGCTGGCGCCAATGATGACGTCCAGGTAACGCCGCGCTTCGGTCGAGAGTGTGCTCAGCGGGTCCTTGGCCAGCATCTGGCTAAAACCGCTGATGCTGCGCAGCGGCGAGCGCAGGTCGTGCGACACGGAATACGAAAAGGACTCCAGCTCCCTGTTGGCGTCTTCCAGCCGGGTGTTGAGCGAGCGCAGCGCCTCCTGGCTGTGCTGGAGCTCCTTGTTGCGCTGGATCGCCGCGTCGTAGGTCGAGAGCAGCAGGTTGAGGATCTGCAGGCGCCCGGCGGTGATGTAGTGCTTCCTGTCGTTGAACCAGAGTTCCACGCCCATGCCGGCGTCGTGCGGCTGGCGGAACTCCCGATTGGCGAGCACGTACCTGATGCGGCCGATCAGGTAGCGCTCGTCGTAGGGCTTGAGCACGAAGTTATCGGCGCCGCACTCGAGCCCGCGAATGACGTCCTGGGGATCGGACATCGTGGTGACCAGGATCACGGGAAGGTCGCGCAGCGCGGCATCTTCCTTGATGCGCCGGGACAGCTCGTAGCCGTCTACTTCCGGCATGACGACGTCGCTGATGATCAATGCCGGCTGGAATTGCGGGATCATCTGCAGCGCCAGCCGGCCGTTCGCGGCGACCGCAACCACGTAGCCATGCCGCTCGAGGGTGTGCCGCAGCCGTTCGGCCTGGGTCGCGCTGTCTTCCGCGATCAGGATTTTCGTCGGCGGCGGGGACGTTTTCGCCGGCTCTGATGATGATCCGTCATCGGTGTTCATGTCGCTTCCTCCACACTCAGTTTGTCTGGCTGGCCAGCCGGGCCAGGACACCGGCGATCTGGTTCGCCGGCAGCACATGCGTGGCGCCTCCCAGCGCGATGGCGGCGCCCGGCATGCCGTGTATCACCGAACTTTCCCGGTCCTGGGCGATCGTGATCGCGCCGGTGTCGCGCAACTGCTTCAATTCCGCGGCGCCGTCGCTGCCCATGCCGGTCAGCAGCACGCCCACGGCGGCCGGGCCGTACGCCTGTGCGAGGGTGCGGAAAAGGAAGGACACAGCGGGCCGCAGATGGTTCTGCGGTTCCTCGCGCGTCAGGACGATCTCGCCGCCGCTGCCAGCTCCCATGTGAAAGCTGTCCGGGGCGAGGTACACATGGCCCGGCAGCGCAAGCGTCCCGTGCGAGCCGATATGAACCTGCAGTCCCGTGGTCTGGTTCAGCCACTCGGCCATGCCGGCCAGGAAGCCCTGCGCGATGTGCTGCACGACGAGCACCGGCACCGGGAAGTCCTTGCGCAGGCCGGCGAGGATGGTTTGCAATACCGGCGGCCCGCCGGTGGATGCGCCGATGCCGATCACCCTGACCCGCGCCGCGGCGCGCGGCGCCGGAATGAGCGCGCCGGGGGCGTCGGGGGTCCATGGAGCCGGGCGGACGCGAGCCGTGCGGCGAACGACCTTGACCTCCGACATCAGCTTCACCGTTTCCAGCATCTGCGCGGCCATTTCCTCGAAGTCGCCGTGCTCCAGGCCCAGGGGCTTCTGGATGCAGGCGATGGCGCCCGCTTCCATCGCCTGGAAAGTGATGATCACGTCCTTGGCCTTGGCGGTGGCGGTGCAGATGACGATGGGTACCGGGTGAGCCTCCATGATCCGGCGCGTCGCCTCGAATCCGTCCATTCGCGGCATGTGGATGTCCATCAGCACCACATCGGGCTTGCGCTTGCTGACGAAATCGAGCGCCGCCTGGCCGTCGGCCACCGCGCCGACAACACGGATCCGCGCATCCGATTCCAGCAGGCGCACGAGGAACATGCGCACGACCGTCGAGTCTTCGACCACCAGCACCTCGATTTTTTTGCCCTCGGTCATGGTGGCATCCGGCCGTCTACACGAGGCGCCGCACGGCTTCCAGCAGATTGCTCTGGTCGAAGCTGCTCTTGACGAGATAGGCACTGGCTCCCGCGTCGATGCCGCGCTCGCGGTCCTCTCGCGTTTCAAGCGCGGTCACCAGGACCACCGGAAGCTCCGCCAGTTTTTTATCGGCCCGGATCCTCGCCGTAAGGTCGAAGCCGTTCAGGCGCGGCATCTCCACATCGGAGACCAGCAGGTCGAAGCCGCCCGCGCGCAGCAAGGTGAACGCCTCCATGCCGTCCACGGCGATCCTCACGCTGTAGCCGGCCGACTCCAGGATGCCCTTGAGCAGCAGCCGCGAGGTGATGGAATCCTCGGCAACGAGGATGCTGCGCGCCTTCGATTCCGCCGGCGCCGATGTCCCGCCGGAGGCCGCGCGCACCGCCGCGCCGGCAGACCGCTGCGCGGACTTGAGCAGATCGGCGACGTTCAGGATCGGTGCGACTTCGCCGCCTCCCAATACCGTGGCGGCCGCGACATTGCGCACTCTCGACAAGGGTTTGGCCAGGGGCTTGACCAGGATTTCCTGTTCGCCCCGAACCTCGTCCACGGCGAACCCAACCCACTGGTCGCGGTCGCCGAGGATGATCACCGGCACCCCGGTTGCGGCCACTTCGCCGCGCTCGGCCGCGCGCAGCTCCAGGACATCGGCCAGCCAGACCAGGGCCACCGCGCGTCCCTCGAAAGCGAGTGTCTCGCGGCCTTCGACCGTCTGGATATCGGCGGGCCGGGCGCGCACGATCCGTTCCACTTCGTTCGTGGGGACCACCAGCACGCGCCCGGCCGCTTCCACCAGGATGCCGCGAAAGGTGGCCCGGGTGGCCGGCAAGTCGATATGGAAAGTGGTTCCTGCGCCTTCCCGGCTCTCGACCGACACGGTCCCGCCCAGCTTGGTGGCCTTCTCCCAGACGATGGCCAGGCCGAGTCCACGCCCGGACAGCTGGGTGATGATCGGGCTGGTCGATACTTCCGACCGGAAAATCAATGCCTGGGTTTCCGGCTCGCCGAGGGCAGCGGCATCTTCCGGCGAGAGCACTCCCCGCTTGATGGCAGCCGCCCTCACCCCGCCGGTGTCGATGCCGGCGCCGTCGTCGGAAATCGTCAGCCGCACCATGTTGCCGCTGAGTTGCGCCACCTCGAGCTTGATCGTCGCGCGGGCCGGCTTACCGCGCCGCGCGCGTTCGGCCGGAGTTTCGATGCCGTGATCGACGCTGTTGCGCAGCAAATGGATCAGCGGATCCTTCATCTGCTCCAGAATCCGCTTGTCGATTTCAATGTGCTCGCCGTGAATCTGAAGATCGGCTTCCTTGCCCTGGTCGCGGCACAGGTCGCGCACCAATTTCGGAAAAGACGCGCAAATCGCCTCGAACGGCAGCAGCAGCAGTTTCTTGGATTCGTCCAGCAGATCGTCCACCAGCTTGCCGACCGCATAGCGATCCTGTTCGGCGGTGCGGGTCAGCGCCGCCATCTGGTTTTCAACCCATCGCAGTTGCTCGTGGTTCCAATCCAGGAAGTCCAGCAGGCGGGCCCAGGATGCCGTGGCTGGCTGAGCGGCGCCGCCGCCGGCCGCCGGCCGGTCGGCTTGCTGGCGCAGCGTGCGCGCTTGCGGCTCGACCATCGCCCATTCCTCGCGCCAGGCCTGGAACCGGTGAGCAAGCTGGCCCAGCTCCCCGACCCGCTGGGCGCAGATCAATTTCACCGCGAGCATTTCTTCGGCTTCCACCAGCCGCGCGTCGAGCCTGGCGACGCTGATGCGTACGCTGTCCGCCGAGGCGAGTCCTTTTTCAGCCGTACCGGCGGGCTGCGGGGCCGAGTCCGCGAGGGCGGGCTCGGGCTCCGACACTCGCGCAGGCTGGACCGGCTGCGCCAGCGATGGCCATGCCGCGGCCGTGCCGGGGCGCAAGCCGCGTGCGGCCTTCGGTGCCGACAGCGCCGCCGCGATGTCATCGAGCGTGCGGTGCAGCGCGTCGAAGGCGATCGGGGTTGGGCTGCTTTCCTTTCGCTTCCACGCGGCGAACACGTCCTCCAGCGACTGGCACAGCGACTCGATCTCGCTCAGGTCCACCGCGCGCGCGGCGCCTTTGAGGCTGTGCGCGGCACGGAACACGGTCTCGACCACAGTGGGCTGCGCAGCCGGCGCGGGCGCCTTCTCGAGTTCCAGCAAGCCCACGGCGATGGCCTGCAAATGCTCGGCCGCCTCGACCTTGAAGGTCGAGCGCAGATGGTCTAGGAAGTCGTCGTCCGGGGTGCTCATCGCGGCTTCGTTTTCCTACACCTGGTAGCGATCCACCATCTGCTTGAGCCGCTGGCCGAGTTCGCTCAGGTTGCGCGCCGCGGTCTCCAGTTGCTTGGCGCCCGCCACGTTCTGGGCACTCGCCTGCTTGATGCTCTCCATCGCCCCCGCGACCTGGTCCACGCCCACCAGCTGCTGCTGGCTCGACGCCGCGATCTGCACGGCCGCCTGCGTGGCCTCGTTGACGCTGCCGGCCAGCGCCTGGATGGCTCCGCCGGCCACTTCGCTTTGCCGTGTGCCGGCTTCCACCGCCTTGCTTCCCTGCTCGGTGGCCATCACCGCCGCGCTGGTCGCCTTCTGGATATCGCCCAGGATGGTGCGCACCTGGTTGGTCGCCTGGCGCGATTGTTCGGCCAGGCTCTTGACTTCCTGGGCCACGACGGCGAATCCCTTGCCTTGTTCACCGGCCTTGGCGGCCTCGATCGCTGCATTGACCGCCAGCAGGTTCGACTGCGTCGCAAGGTCCTCGACCGTCGCGATGATCTGGCCGATCGTCTGGCTTTGCTCCGAGAGCCGACCCATGCTTGCCGCAATCGCGTCCATCTGCTGGCGGATGCGCTCCATGCCGGCGGCGACGTCCTCGGTGGACTTGCGCCCGCTCTGCGAACTCTGCGCCGCCCTTTGCGCGCTATCGGCGACCAGCTTGGCCTTCTGGCTGGCCAGCTGCGCGGTCTGGCGCACTTCTTCCACCGTGGTCGTGGTTTCGCTCACCGCGGCGGCCGACTGGCTCGCGCTGGCGGCAAGCTGGCTGGTCGAAGCCACGATTTCGCTGGCCGCCGAGCCCAGCACATTGGCGCCTTCCACCAGTGCGAGGATTTGCGCGCGAAGATTTTCGGACATGCGGGCAAAGGCGTTGCCCAGGACATCGTTGGGGGATTGAGGCTGGATGTTGGCGCGCAGGTCGCCGGCGGCGATCTGCCCGGCTGCTGCCGCCATCGCCCGCAAAGACCGGGTCATGCGATCGAAGGTCCGCGCCAGCACCCCCACTTCGTCGCTGCGGGCGTCGGTGCGGACATCGACGCTGAGGTCACCGACCGTGACCCGTTCCGCGACCGCGGTCAGCTCCTGCAGCGGGCGGGAAATGTTGCGCGTCAGGCCCCACCCGGCCAGCGCAGCGAAGGTCAAGGCGATGAACGTGCCCAGGACGACAGTCCACTTCGCGATGCGGGCGTCGGATTCGGCGATTTCGGTTCGCCTCCTGAGCACATCCTGCTCTTCGGCCTGCATTTGGTCGAGAATCTTGCGAATGTCGTCCGTGAGTCCGCGGCCTTTTCCGGACCTGATGAGCTCGGCGCCTGCCTCAGGACCTTTGCTGCGAATGACCTCCATCATTTCGGCGGACAAGTCCAGGCGGGTCTTGATAATGGGCACTAGCGCGTCCATCCGTTGTTGCTGGCGCGAGCCATCCGCAGTCAGCCGCCCCAGTTCCTGCTTGACCTTCTCGGTCTGGTCCACGGCGCGGCGAAAATTCTGCAGCTCCTTGTCATTCCCCGTGATGGCGTAACCCCGCACGGCGGATTGCGCGTCCACGGCGAGCGACTCGATTTCGTTGAGCCGGCTCAATACTTCATACGCGTGCTGACGCAGGTCGGACGCCTCGACCAGCTCCGTCGTGCTGCGGTACGCGACCGCTCCCACGATCGCGAAGACCGCCAGCGCCAGGCCAAAG
>Ga0105240_10001088_pt1 | contig 47994 bp, 43 predicted proteins | sample KBSC54metaG_FD_80426 | JGI IMG/M metagenome (GOLD analysis project Ga0105240, IMG submission 80426) | Corn rhizosphere microbial communities from Kellogg Biological Station, Michigan, USA - KBS C5-4 metaG | ecosystem: Host-associated > Plants > Roots > Rhizosphere > Soil | place: Michigan, USA... | reverse complement strand
GGCTTTCTCGACGGGTTGGAAGCCGCGCTGCCGATCACAATCCAACGTCTGCCCGACGGCACCGTCACCATCGCGCCGCGCCGCTGAGGCGCGGCTCATTCAACCTGAGCCGCTCGCACGGCGTGCAGGCCCGTAGCGGATTCTTCTTCCCCGAGTAGTGCCTTTTGCGTCGCTAACCGTCTTCTGTACCGAGGGGATGGAATGCGAGTTGTCTCATTGCCACAACGAGTGCTCATGGCCTGGGTAGTGCTAGCTCTCCTGGCCAGTGACCCGGCGGCATGGGCCGATCCGGATGCAACACTGCGGCACTTTGACATCCAGTCCCAGGGCGCCGCTCCGGGACTGAAAGAGTTCGCCCGCCAGGCTGACATCAGCCTGGTGTTCTCTCCCACCCTCGTCGCGAATCGCCAGACGAGTGGGTTACGCGGCGATTTCACGGTAGTCGCGGGATTACGGAAGCTGCTCGACGGCAGCGGGCTGTCATTCAAGCAAGTCAGTCGGACGACGATTGCCATCGACGGGGCCAGGGATGCGGTACCGCATCGCGCCGCGCCGGACAGCGGGTCTCAGGCGCAGAGCCCCGTCCGGAACCAGTCACCAAACGAGGGAGATATCAACATGACGCATCGAGGATTCTTCACCCGCATAGCCAGCCTGCTCGCCTTCAGTGGCGCGGTGCTGGGGGGTCATGCTTACGGCCAGGAGGCCACGGAGGCAGCGGCTGCGGGCGATGCGAGCACGGCCAACACGAACAACCTGGCGGAAGTCGTCGTGACGGGTACCGCCACAGCCAGCGGCGTGAAGAAACTCGACGCCAGCTTCTCGATCACCACGGCCAGCCTGGAGGAGATCCGCGATGCGCAGCCCTCGAGCGCGGCGGACTTGTTGAAGATCGTACCCGGTGTGTGGGCCGAGTCCTCCGGGGGAGAAACCGGAGCCAACATCGAGATCGCCGGGTTTCCCGGCGGCGGCGATGCGCCCTATATAACCTACCAGCTCAACGGCTCGCCGCTGTTTCCCGCCTCGGGCGGCATCTCCTTCATGGATAATTCCTCGTTGTTCCGCATCGACGAGAGTGTCGAGCGCGCGGAAGTGCTGCAAGGCGGCCCGGGAGTGGTGTTCTCCAACGGCCAGCTCGGCGCGACAGCCAACTTCATCCTGCGGCAGGGTACCGCTGACCCGCACGGCGATATCGGCCTGACGGTTGGCACGGATCACGGCTACCGCGTCGATGGCTTCTATGGCGGACCTCTGACCCAGGACTGGTTCGTCAGCTTTGGCGGCTTTTACCGCTATTCCCAAGGTATTCGCGACTCGCAATTCCCCGCGGACAACGGCGGCCAATTGACCGGCACTTTGTCCCACAAGTGGGATGCGGGCAATATCGTGTTCTTCGCACGCGTCCTGAATGACAAGAACCTGTTCATCACCGACGTTCCGGTGAGTGTCTCGGGCAACGGCAAGGACCAGAGCGTATCGGCGTTCCCGGGATTCGATCCCAACCATGGCACGTTCGCGGGTGATGGTCTGCGTGGCATCTCGGTGCAGGAGTCGCCCACCGGCGGGCCCGTTACCGCCGATCTGTCCAAGGGACGCGGCTCGAATCTGCATATGTTCGGCAACGACATCGATGTGCAGGTCAATGACTTCACTGCATTCAACAATCGCATGATGTACGTCGGCGGAGAGGTTGATTGCTACTGCTTGTTCAACAACTTTCCGCCCCAGACGCTGAGCTCATTCGTCGCCCAGCAGGAGGCGACCGTGAACGGCAAAGCGGCGATCACCGGACCCTTCGGGGCCGCGACCGGTTATACAGCCAGTCTGGTGAGCACGGCGGCCGCGGTCGATCCCAACGCCTACGTGGCCTCGCTCGGCTTCTGGATCGTGCAGAAGCAGATCCAGGCGTTCACCGACGACATGCGCTTCAGCTTCGATCTGTTCCACGGCAACACCTTGACGGTCGGAGGCTACCTGGCGGCCTACTCATCCGATGATCACTGGTGGCTCGGGAACAATGAGCTGGTGACGGCCACGCCCAATGCGCAGCTCATCGCTGTGTCGCTGAACAACGGCGTCAATGTGACCAACAACGCGGGCTTGCTGGGAGCCTCGTTCTTCACGCTGAACGAGAACTGGAACGGTCTCAACACCGCGCTCTTTGTCTCCGACTCGTGGAAATGGGGGCCCTGGCTGTTCGATGCGGGCTATCGCGTCGAAGAGCAGAAGGATCACGGCACCATCGAGAACACCTCCCCGGTCGATCTCGACAATAACGTACGCAATCTCTACAACAAAGGTGTCAGCGTGCCGAACGGCACCTTCAACCAGGGCGTCAGCTGCGATACCTCGGGCAGCAATGAGTGCACCGAATTCCGGCATACGCTCGGATCGTGGGCCCTGGGCGCGAATTACGAGATCACACCCAACATGGCTGTCTTTGGCCGCATCAACCACGGCGTCCACTTCCCGGGCTTCGATGACCTGCGCGCCGGTCAACCGCAGACACAAAATATCGACAACTATGAGGTCGGTTTCAGGGCGCAGACCCAGACCCTCTACGGTGTCGTCGATGTCTTCCGCCGGAAATTCACGGGCGTGCCGTTCCAACAGTTCACCGGCTCAGGTAGCCAGGTGACCGGCACCTACGGCGCCTCCTCGTACGGGGTCAACGTCGAGGGCCAGTGGCACCCCATCCCGCAGTTCAGGCTCGACATAAGCGGCGACTGGGTGCACGCGGTCTATACGAGCTATACCTCGGTGACCTCCGCTGGCGCCAGCTATACGGGCAATATCCTGCAACGTCAGCCTCGGCTGCAGTTCCGTATCACTCCGTCATACGAGATTCCGATGGTCTTCGGTGGCTTGCGATTCTTCGCGACGTACAGCCACGTCGGTCTGCGCTACGACGATATTGCCAATCAGCAGATCCTGCCCGAGTATTACACCCTCGACGCCGGCGGCGTCGCTGAGATAGGCCACAACTTCGAAGTGCGCTTGCAGGGGACCAACCTCACCAACCAGATCGGCCTCACCGAAGGCAATGCGCGCGTTGCCCTCGGCTCGGGCAGCGGCATCGTGAACAACTTCGAGATGGCTCGGCCGATCTTCGGGCGTGAAGTGACCTTGCAACTCCGGTACAAATTCTAAAGTGCGCTCGAAGACCGGAGTGCCCAGCGGAGGACGCCGAGGACTGCGGGTCGCATTGCTCCTGCTGGCACTGCTGCCCGCCGCCTCGATCGAACCGAAGGAGCCGCGCAACGCGCGGCTCCTTGCCCCACCGCAAGTCCTGTTCAATGACCTGTTCGCCGCGGTACAGCTGTCTGCGATCTACCCCGATGGGAAGACGTTCGTCGATGCGGTACCGAAGTCCGCTCCGGACGACATTCTGAGGGAATATCGTGCCTCACGACCCGCCACTCCCGCGGAACTGAAACAATTCGTCGCGAGCCATTTCTCGCTCCCCGAGCAAGTCATCCCTCCGCCCTCGCCGCCCGAGCAAGTTCCGGTGGTGACCCATATCGACGCTTTGTGGAGCCAGCTCACGCGGACTACCACAACTGCGCCGCCCTATTCCTCCGCACTGCCGCTGCCTCGGCCATACGTGGTCCCGGGTGGCCGTTTCCGCGAGATCTACTACTGGGATTCCTATTTCACCATGTTGGGTCTGGCTGAAAGCGGACGCGACGATCTGGTAAGAGACATGGTCGCCGACTTCGCCTACATGGTGGACACGTACGGCCACATTCCCAACGGCGCGCGCACCTACTATGTCAGTCGCTCTCAACCTCCCTTCTTCGCTGCAATGGTTGAGCTGCTCGCGCAGCATGATGATGCGCGCGCGTACGCCAGGTATCTGCCGCAGCTCGAGCGGGAGTATGCCTACTGGATGGAAGGAGCGCGGGGACTCCCCCGGGGGAAAGCCCATCGGCACGTAGTCGCAATGGCCGACGGATCGATTCTCAATCGGTACTGGGACGATCGGGACACGCCACGCGACGAAGCCTACCGCCAGGACACCGAGCTCGCCCGCGGCAGCGGCCGTCCGGCGCGACAAGTGTTTCGTGACATCCGTGCCGCCGCCGAAAGCGGCTGGGATTTCAGCTCCCGCTGGTTTGCCGACGGCCACACTCGCGCAACGATCGACACGACCGGTATCGTTCCGGTCGACTTGAACGCCCTGCTGTTTGGGTTGGAAAATGCAATCCGCGCAGGCTGCGATAAAAAAGGAGATAGCGCCTGCGCGCGTGCGTTCGCGCAGCATGCGGCAGCCCGCCGCGCTGCTATGGATCGCTATTTATGGAATGACGCGCTGGGTGCCTACCTGGATTACCGTTGGACGCGCTCTGAGCCCATTGCCCGGGTCTCCGCGGCGACGCTCTATCCATTGTTTTTTGGCGCCGCCTCCGATGTGCAAGCGACCGCACTGACGCAAGTCGTTGCACGCGAGTTGCTTCGGGCGGGTGGCATCGTGACCACTCCCCTGAGCACCGGCGAACAGTGGGATGCACCCAATGGCTGGGCACCTCTCCAATGGATTGCGATAGGAGGATTGCGCCGTTATGAAAAGAAAGGAATGGCCGAAGCGATCGCCTGTCGCTGGCTGGTCAACGTCCAGAACGTCTACCGCGACAGCGGCAAGCTCGTCGAGAAGTACGACGTGGTCACCGTCGGCCGCTCCGGCGGCGGGGGGGAATACCCCACCCAGGACGGTTTCGGTTGGACCAACGGGGTGATGCGCAAGCTGATCGCCTCATATCCGACTGATGCCGCGTACTCCACGCTGCAGCAGTGTCCGCAAGGCTAGGCCGATGCGACAGCAGCCCGGTCACGAGCCGCTGCCGGCGACAGTCTGAATGAAAGCCAATGTTTCTTTCACTGCCGGAGTTCGCCACCGCGCCAGTGGCGCAAAAGAGCCAACCGTGTCCCCATGGCCCCGATGTGGATAGAGATGCAACTCAACCCGCAAGTGATCTTGCAACATGGTATCCCGCAGCTCCATCGCTTCCACCGGAAGAACCACCTTGTCGTCCATTCCGTGCAAAAGCAACGTCGGCGGCGCGCTCGCGTCCACGAAGCGAATCGGCTGCCAGTCTTTCTCGGTATAGGGCGCCGGGAACGTAGCGCGCTCCTCATCCGAGTCCGGTGTCAACACATAGGGGCCCGACAGTCCGACCAACCCGACGATGCTGGCGGGATCGGCGCCGAATTTCCGCAGAAACTCATGATTGAAGGCTAGAAACGCGGCGGTGTGACCGCCCGCGGAATGCCCCATGAGCACGATATGGCGGGGATCCCCACCAAACTCCTGCACGTGCTGCTCCACCCAGGCGACCGCTCGCGCGCCATCCTCGTCGAAATCGGGAAAGTGGACCTTCGGGTAGAGCCGGTAATCCGGGATCACCGCCACGACGCCGTGCTCCGCCAGGGTCGTTCCGACGAAGCGATACTCCGACTTGGCGCCCGTTACCCAGGAGCCGCCGTACCAGAAGACCACCACCGGGCGATTAACCGCCCCGCGCGGCGAGTACACGTCCAGACGCCGCCGGGGGCCTTTGCCGTAGCCCAGATCCCTGTGATTGTCGACCCGATCGAAGGCGGTCGGCGCGTTGGCGAAGAAGAACTCCGTGGTGCTGCAGCCTCCCAGCCACAGCAGCACCAGCGCAAGGGTTATCCGGGTCATTGGCGAAACTATGCCCTTCGTGTGCCCTTGCCTTCAAGCCGTTGCCGGATCTTCTCCGGCCGGATACGCAAACGGCCCTATAATCCTGGCCCATGGATAAACTCTTCATCTCGGCCGACTCGTTACTGCGTGACTCCATGGAGCTCGCGCGCCTCATTGTGCAAAGCGGCCTTCGACCCACATTCCTGGTGGCCATGTGGCGCGGCGGGGCGCCGATCGGCATCGTCGTCCAGGAAGTCCTCGAATACCACGGCATCCATACCGACCACATCCCGATCCGCACCTCGTCCTACACGGGGATCGATACCCAAGCCAAAACGGTGCGTGTCCACGCGACCGACTATCTGGTCTCGCGCCTGACGTACGAGGACGAGCTCCTTATCGTTGACGACGTGTTTGACTCCGGGCGCAGCCTGGAAGCAGTGTTAGGTGAGCTGACGCGGCGTTGCCGCCGCAATCTGCCGAACAAAATCCGCATTGCCACGGTCTACTACAAACCCACGCGTAATCGCAGCGCCTTGGTGCCTGATTATTACGTGCGCGCGACCGACAACTGGCTGGTCTTCCCCCACGAAATCCAGGGGCTCACCCGCGAGGAAATCCTCGAGAACAAGCCCGTCCGGGAAAATTTCTTCGCAGCCGTCCTCAAGCCAGGTAAATAAACCGCATCACGCACAGAGCGGCCAGTACATAGACCAGCCAGTCGCGCGCTTGCACTTCTCCCCGCACTATCTTCAGGATCGCATAGGCGGTGATGCCGAAGGCCAGCCCGTTGGCGATGGAATAGCTCAAGGGAATCATGATGACTGTCAGAAAGGCCGGAATCGCGGCGCCGGGATCTTTCCAATCCACCTCGGCCAATGAGCCCATCATCAACGCGCCCACGAGTACCAGAGCCGGCGCGGTAGCCGCCGACGGAATGGCTTGCACGAGGGGCGTAAAGAACAGCGTCAGCAGGAAAAGAACGCCCACCACCACGGCCGTCAGGCCGGTGCGGCCACCTACCGCCACGCCGGAGGCACTCTCGATATAACTCGTGACGGGGCTCGTGCCGACCAGCGCGCCGAGCAACATCGAGATCGAGTCGGCCAGCAGGATACGGTTCATGCGCGGCACCGACCCGTCCGGCGCCACCAACCCCGCCCGCTTCGTCACGGCCACCAAGGTGCCGATGTTGTCGAACATATCGACAAACAGGAATACGAAGATGATCTCGACCAACGAGAGCCCGATTCCACCTTGCAGGTTGAGAGCCGCAGGAATATCGAGCTTGAATGCCGTCGAGCTCAGGTCGGCGAGACTGTAGGCGGCAGGCGCGAAGTGTGACACTCCAGACAGCCACGCCAATGCCGCCGTCACGAGAATGCCAATCAGCATCGCCGCATGCACCGCACGGGTTTGCAGCGCGGCGATCACCAGTAGTCCCAGCAGCGAAAGAGCGGTCGCCGGGGCCGTGACCTTCCCCAACTCGACCAGCGTGCCCTGACTCGGGACGATGACCCCTGCGTCACGCAGGCCGATGAAAGCGATAAACAACCCGATTCCGCCACCCACCGCAGCGAAGAGCGATCGTGGTAAGGCCTTGATGATCATCCGGCGGACGCCTGCGAGAGTCAGCAACAGAAAGGCGATGCCCGAGATGAAAACGCAACCCAACGCCGTCTGCCACGGCAGGCCCATGCCTTTCACTACGGTGTACGTGAAGTAGGCGTTTAGCCCCATGCCGGGCGCAAGGGCCAGCGGATAATTGGACAACAAGCCCATGAGGATGCTGCCAAAGCCGGCTGAAAGGCAGGTTGCCACCGCAACCCCGGCGATGGGTACGCCGGCGGCACCCAGGATCAGTGGGTTGACCACGACGATGTAAGCAATGGTGAGGAATGTGGTGAAACCGGCGACTATCTCGGTGCGAACCGTGGTGCCGTGACCTTCCAGATCGAACAGACGTTGCAGCAAGGGCCTGGAGCTTTGTTGTTGGAGCATTGTTGGTTCTTTTTGGGTGGGACGGCATCAGGGCTGTACGAGGTCTGCCAAGCGGTAACCGCCGATGCGGCCGATCTGAGTCAGCGCGGTGCGACGCTCCAACTCCGGGTCGTGGTGCAAGCGGGTCTCCAGTGCCGCAAGGATCGATGCGGGATTGTGCCCGCGCACGGCGAGTATGAATGGAAAGGAAAACTTCTGCATATAACTGGCATTCAGTTCCAGCAACCGCGCGAACTCTTCCTCCGTGCATGCATCCAGGCCCGCACCCCGCTGCTCATTGGCAGAATTCTCGGTGAGCTCAGCGCGCCGGCGCCCTCGCGCGCCGAGATGCGGGTGCGCGCGGATGAGCGCAAGCTGCTCCTCCGTCGAAGCGGCCTGCACAACGGCACACATAGCTTGCAGCAGCTCCTCGCACGACCCAAACGGCCTCGCCGCCGCCGCGCGCTCCGCGACCCACGGTGAATGCTCAAAAACAGCCCCGAGTGTCGCCACAAACTGCGCGACTGGCATGGTGTTGAGCTCCTGGAGCGTGATCATGGGGCGCCCCCCGCCGCTCCATGTCCAATCCACATCAACAGTTTCGCCCGCTCATCCTCTGTCATACCGGTGAGATTCCCAAGCGGCATCGCGCGCAACGAAATCTGCTGCCGAATCTCAGGCAAATGCGCCCGCACCTCATCCAGTGTTTCCAACGCAACGCCATTCGGTGGCGCCGTCAGACCGAGTAGCGTCGGGTTCTTGCTGTGGCATGGCGCGCATCGTTGCTCGACGATCGACTGCACTTGCGCCACATCGACGGTGGGAAGGCGCCCGCCGCGGTCGGCGAGCGCGGCTTGCAAGCCCGCCGACGCCTGGCCCGGCGCGACATTCGCGCCGCCCGCGACACCCGTTCCCGCGCCAAGACCACGCGGCGCCAGCCCCACGACCAGCGCGGCCAGCGTCGCCACTCCCAGGACCGCCGGCAGCGCAGCCATCAGACCCTGTCGACCTTCGGGCTTTTGCCGAGCGACGAACCACCCGCGAATGCAGGCGCCGGCGAAACTCATGGCGATGAGCACCACCCAGTTGTAATGCGCTCCGTACGTCATCGCATAGTGGTTGCTGATCATCACGAACAACACGGGCAGCGTGAAATACGTGTTGTGCACTGAGCGCTGCTTGCCGCGCAGCCCCGGCCCCGGGTCCGGCTCGCGCCCCTCCTGCTTGGCGCGCACCAGCTCCCGCTGGCCGGGAATGATCACCAACAGCACATTCGCGACCATGATCGACCCGAGCGCCGCGCCAAACACCATGAAGGCGCCCCGCCCACTGAACACCTGACACAGCGCCCACGCCTCGATAGCCGTCACGATGGCCACACTCGCCGCCAACGCACGCGGCTTCTGTCCGAGGGTCCGACACAACCCGTCGTAGATCAGCCAACTCGTCACGATGGCCCCCAGAGCGAGCCCAATCGCCATCGCCTTGCTCAGCACCAGCACGGCAGGATCGATGAGATACCCTTCCGCCCTCAGGAAATACAACAGACACAGCAGTGCGAATCCCGACAGCCAGGTGGTGTAAGCCTCCCAGTAGAACCAATGGAGCGTCGTCGGCAAGACTTCCGGCGCCACCCGATACTTGCGCGAGCGATAAAAGCCCCCGCCGTGAACCGCCCACAGCTCCCCCGCCACGCGCGGATCCGGTGGCTCGCGCTCGCCCAACGGCTGCAACGAATTGTCGAGCCACACGAAATAGAAGGAAGAGCCGATCCAGGCAATCCCCGCGATGACATGCAGCCACCGCACCAACAGCCCGCACCAGTCCAACAAATAGGCAGTCAAGCGCTCACCCCGGCGGCCGCTGCCGCGTACCGCAGGTGGAGCAACTCTCCTGACCACAATCTGGAGACGGCAACGCTTCCAAGCTGGCCTTACGGCCGAGTGACCGCACCATTTCACCTTCAGCTGTCATCGCCGCGGACATGACCTGCAGCAACTGCGCAGCGACCCCCACCGCGATGGCCGCCGGCCATTTGCTCCCGATTCCGGGCACGCCGATGGGACAAACCAGCCGGGCGATCCGATCGGCCGCGATGCCCTCGCGCGCGAGGCGCGAGCGGAAACGGGCCGCCTTGCTCTCGGACCCGATCAGTCCCAGCCAAGCGAAGTCATTACGCCGCAAAATCGCCCGGCACAGCTCGTAATCCAGCGGATGACTGTGGGTCATTACCAGAAAACAGGCCCCCGGCGGCGCGTCCGCTACCGTTGCCACCGAATCCGCGTCACCGCGAAATCTCACGCCGGCAGCGGGCACGGTTGGAAACAACTCCGGACGCGAGTCGACCCAGGTGAACCGCAAGGGCAATTCCGCCGCGATACGCGCCAACGCCTGTCCGACATGCCCCGCCCCATAGAGCCAGAGTGCTGGCAGCACGTCATCCAAGCGCTCGAGGAAGGTCACTTCTCCCGCCGTTCCTCTCAGGACCCGTGGCCGCGCTGAGCCATGCAGCTTCGTTTGCTCCCCGCAAAGAATCTCGCGCTCGACCCCCGCGCCCCTGATCGTGCTGCTCAATATCGCCGCCCCGCGTGCGGCAGCATCGCGGGCCAGCGCGAGCATTCCCAAATCGCCGTGCGAAAACCGATCGAGCCAAACCGACACGACGCCGCCGCAACACTGCCCAACATCGGCGGCGAGCACGATCTTGTTCAGCCGCACGGACACGGATGCGTCATCGAGCAGCTCGCGGGCCGCAGCGATGCACTCCCACTCGAGCCTACCCCCACCCACAGTCCCCTCGACGCCGCCACGTGAGACGAGCATGAACGCACCCGGCTCGCGCGGTACGGACCCTCGCGCCTCGGCGACGACCACTCGCACCACCGCCGGCTCTCGCTGCAAGAGCAACATAACCGTCGGCAGCCAATCGCGTGGCGGCCCGTTCACGCGTCAGCCTCTGCACTGACCATGGACAATCGCTCGCCCACCGTCTCCGTCCCAATCGCCTCGATCGCCCGCAACACCGCTTCCGGCGTTGCCGGCGCAACCAGGCCGGGCACGGCCCCCGAGACCCCCGCGACGGCATCCCGGATCGCCAGAAACGTGGAGATAGCCAACATCAAGGGGGGCTCCCCCACCGCCTTGGAGCGATGAATCGTCTCCTCCCGGTTCGGACAATTCTCCAACATCCGCACTTCCCAGCGGGGCGGCCAATCGCGCGCAGTGGGAATCTTGTAGGTCGAGGGCGCATGCGTGCGCAACTCCCCGCGAGCATTCCACCAGAGCTCTTCCGAAGTCAGCCAACCCACACCTTGCAGGAATCCGCCCTCGATCTGTCCAAGATCGATCGCAGGATTCAGCGAGCGGCCCACGTCGTGCAGAATTTCCACCCGCAACAGCTGCGTCTCACCGGTCAAGGTATCGACAGCCACCTCACTCACAGCCGCGCCATAGGCGAAATAGAAGAACGGCCGCCCCTGCAGCGTGTTCTTGTCGTACTGGATTTTCGGTGTCCGATAGAATCCCGTCGCCGATAGCGACACCCTGGCCCGATAGGCCTGTGCTACCAACTCCGCGAACGCAAGCTGTTGCGACCCGATGAAAACCTGTCCGTCGCGAAAGCTCACCTCGTTGTCGGTGACACCGTATGTCTCACACGCGAACTGCGTGAGCCGTCCCCTGATCGCCGCCGCCGCCGCCTGCGCGGCCTTGCCGTTGAGATCGGAGCTTGCCGAAGCTGCGGTGGCCGAAGTGTTGGGCACCTTGGAGGTGTCCGTCGCGGACACCCGGATCGCGGCCATTGGCAGGCCGAGCTCGTTTGCAACGACCTCGGCCACCTTGGTAAACAAGCCCTGCCCCATCTCCGTGCCGCCATGATTCAGAAGCACGGTGCCGTCCGTATATACGTGGATGAGCGCGCCGGCCTGGTTGAACAGGGTCGCCGTAAAGGAGATCCCAAACTTGACAGGCGTCAGAGCGATACCTCTGCGAACGATGGGCCGGGTTGCATTCCACTCGGTGATCCGCTTGTGGCGCTCGGCGTACCGGCTGCTCTCGGCGAGGCGATCGACAATGGCATGCACCAGGTTGTCCTCAACCACCTGGCCATAGTGCGTGACATTGCGCTCGTGCGTGCCATAGAAATTCCGACGCCTCACGACCAGCGGATCCAACCCAAGGGTGCGCGCGATGGAATCGATGATCTGCTCGATGACCATCATGCCTTGCGGCCCACCGAAGCCGCGGAACGCCGTGTTTGACACGGTGTGCGTCTTGCAACGATGTGAAACGATCTCGACATGCTCCAGGTAATAGGCATTGTCGAGGTGCATTACCGCCCGATCGTTCACCGGCCCCGATAAATCCGCCGAATAGCCGCACCGGGATGCCAACATGACGGCGAGGCCCAGGATGCGGCCGCTCTGGTCGAACCCGACATCGTAATCGGCGAGGAAGTCATGCCGCTTGCCGGTCATCAGCATGTCCGTATCGCGATCCAGGCGCAGCTTCACAGTGCGCCCGGTCTTATGCGCCAGGACCGCCGCGGCCGCCGCAATCAACGCGGGTTGAGTCTCCTTGCCCCCGAAGCCTCCGCCCATCCGGCGGCACTGGACCGTTATCTGGCTCGAGTGTCTGGCGAGAGCGTGCGCAACGATCTGCTGTACCTCGGACGGGTGCTGCGTCGAGCTCTGGATGAGCATCGCGCCATCCTCTTGAGGAGTGGCAATGGCAATCTGGCCCTCCAGATAGAAGTGGTCCTGGCCACCGATATACACGGTGTCCTGCAACCGGTGCGGCGCCTGCTCCAACATCTCGCGCGGCCGACCCCGGACGAGCCGCTGCGAAGGCAATACGGTGGCCTGAGCAGCGAGCGCCGCACGGATATCCAGGATCGCCGGCAGCGGCTCATATTCGAGCTGAGCCCCGCGCGCCGCTTTTCTGGCTCTGCTGTAATTGTCAGCCGCGACCGCAAATATAGGAGCCCCCACGTACTCCACGACATCGGGGGCAAAGATCGGATCGTCGTGAACGGCACTGCCGTAGTTGTTTTCTCCGGGAACATCCGCTGCGGTGGCGACGGCGACGACACCCGGACTCGCCAGCACCGGCGCAAGATCCATCGTGCGGATGCGCCCATGAGCAATGCTACTCAAACCAAAGGCACCATGCAGTGTGTTGGCGGGCAGCGGAATATCGTCCGTATAAAGGGCTCGTCCGCTTACATGCAGGTGCGCGCTTTCGTGACGGGTGGACATGGTCTCAGGCCGAGACCGAAGCAACATCGGCCGTTCGGGTCGGAGCCAGCGAGCCGCCATGCTCCAGGTAGAATCGGCGCAGCAGGTTGCCTGCCGCCTGCAATCGATAGACGCTGCTGGCGCGCATATCCGTCAGCGGTGTGAAGTCCTCCGCGAGCTTCGCCGCTGCCGCCTCGATACTTGCCTTGGTCCAACTTGCGCCGACCAGCGCCCGCTCCGTAGCCGGCGCACGCGTGGCTATGGCAGCCATCCCACCAAACGCGATCCGCGCAGCCACGACTCGATCCGCCTCCACCTGCACGGCGAAAACGGCCGCGACCGCCGAAATATCCTGCTCAAAGCGTTTGGAGACCTTATAAGCAGCGATCCAACGCGCCGCCGGGGAGAGTGGCACCTTGACGGACACAACAAACTCTCCCGGCTCGAGCGCGGTCCGTTGGTAGCCGAGATAGAATTGCTCGAGCGGCAACAGACGCGTGCTCGATCCCCGTCGCAATTCCAGTTGCGCCTCCAGCGCGATCAGCACGGGCAGCGCATCGCCAATCGGCGACCCGTTCGCGAGATTTCCGCACAACGTCCCCGAGTTACGTACCGGGGGCGATCCAAAGCGGCGCGCCATCTCAGCCAGAGTCGGGAAGGCGGCGACCAGCGTACGCCAACCGTCGGTCAAGGACGCTCCGGCGCCGATCTCGAGCATTTCCGCCGAGCAGCGCACGTGCTTCAACTCCGACACCGCGCCGATGTAGACGATGTAGGGCAGCTCACGCAGCTGTTTGGTCACCCACAGACCGATGTCGGTTCCGCCCGCCAGGATCAGCGCGCCCGGGTGGGCCTCGAGCTCGGTGGCAAGCTCATCTATCGTGCGCGGTGCGCAAAAACCAGGTAATCGCAGGGCCTCATCACGACGTATGGCGCGTAACCGATTCAGGCGCGCGCCCTGACTCGGTGCATCGCGACTCCAGTGTGGGGTTGCCGGGTACTCACCCATGCGCATCCCGGCCTCGATGATAGGACGATAGCCGGTGCACCGGCAGAGATTCCCGGACAGCGTGTCGATCACCTGCTCGCGAGTCGGGCTTGCCTCCTGCAGGTACAGAGCAAACAGCGACATCACGAAACCGGGGGTGCAGAACCCACATTGGGACGCGTGTTGATGCAGCATGGCGCTTTGCACCGGGTGCAGACTGCCGTCCGCTCCCATCAAACTCTCGACGGTTACGAGCTCCTGCCCGTCGATGGTGGGCAGGAAGCGGATGCATGAGTTGATCGCCCGATACTCTACACGGCTGCCATCGGCGCTGAGCTCGCCCAACACGACCGTGCAGGCGCCACAGTCGCCCTCTGCGCAACCCTCCTTGGTACCGATGCGCTGGAGCACCTCGCGCAGATACTCGAGCACCGTTGTAGTGCACGCGACGTTTTCGACGCACACTGATTGCCCATCGAGGAGAAAGCGGATGGCGCTCACCCTAGCCTCCACGGTAGACCGAGTAGCTCCATGGCGCGATCAACAAAGGCACGTGGTAGTGCTGCTCCGGCTGAGCGATCCCGATCCGGATGAGGGCCTCGTCGATGAACGGCGGCTCGGGAAGCACCACTCCGCGAGCGCGGAAGTAGGCTGCGACATGGAATGTCAGGGTATAGCGACCTGCCCGGAACGCAGTGCCCGAGAGCAGGGGCGCTGGGGCTCTGCCATCCTTGCCGGTGGTCACGGTGGTGAGCAGCGTGGCGCACTCTGAATTCCATTCGTGGAGGTCGATCCGCAGGCCGGAGGCCGGCAGACCCGCGCTGATATCCAGGACGTGCGTGGTCAGTTGACCCATGTCAGACGTTGCAAACACCTGCCGATAAAGTGATATACAACGGCAAAGAGGCTACGACCTCGAGGTGCCGTTTTCATGAATTCTGCCGCAGAATACCTCAGGGGATTACCCAAAGCAGAATTACATTTGCACATCGAGGGTACCCTGGAGCCCGAGCTCGCGTTTCGCCTCGCCAAGAAGCATCGCGTGGCTTTGCCCTACGCCAGCGTGGACGAGCTGCGCGCCGCGTACAGCTTCTCGAATCTGCAATCGTTCCTGGACATCTATTACGCCGGCGCAAGCGTTTTGCGCGATGCTGAAGACTTTCAGGCGCTCACGGCGGCGTACCTCCGCCGAGCCCACGAAGACGGCGTGGTCCATGTTGAGATCTTCTTCGACCCCCAAACTCACATTGAACGCGGGATTGCCTTCACAACGGTGCTCGAGGGCATTACCAGCGCCCTGCGCGAGGCACAGGCGCAACTGGGAATCACGCACCGCCTGATTTTGTGCTTCCTACGCCACCTCAGTGCGGTCGACGCAATGCGTACGCTGGAGGAGGCCCTGCCCCACAAAAGCGCGATTGCCGCGGTGGGGCTCGACTCGTCCGAAAAAGGCCACCCGCCCTCGAAGTTCGCCTCCGTATTCCAGCGTGCCCGCGAGGAAGGCCTGCTGACTGTGGCGCACGCAGGTGAGGAGGGTCCCCCCGAGTACGTCTATGAAGCACTCGATATCCTCAAAGTGCGTCGCATCGACCATGGCGTACGCAGCGAAGAGGCGCCCGAGCTCCTCGAGCGGCTCGTGCGCGAGCGCATCCCGTTGACAGTCTGTCCGCTGTCCAACGTCAAATTGCAAGTATTCGCTCGGATCGAGAGCCACAATCTCAAGCGCCTGCTCGAACGCGGCGTCTGTGTGACGGTCAACTCCGATGATCCGGCCTACTTCGGTGGCTACATTCTCGAAAACTTCCTGGCGCTCGAACGGGGCCTCGCGCTGACGCTCCAGCAATTGACCACGCTGGCGCGTAACTCCTTCGAGGCCTCATTCCTGGACGCGCCCGCGAAAAGCCACTGGTCAGCTGCGATAGATGCCTACGCACGCAAACACGGCGTGCTCACAGCGCATGGACCTGCCGGTTAGCCACCCAGACCTGACGTATGTTGGTCCGTCCCGCCAGATAGATGATTTTCTGCAGCACCTCTTCCGGGGTCTCTTCGTCGTCGACGCGTAGATCGCCTCCAGGCGCGCGCGCGTCGATCAACAGCGCATCGAACTGAAATCCCTCCTTGAAGACTCCGACAGGCAGATCGAGCGCGATGCCGCCCCCGGCAGTAGCCAACCAGAAGGCGGTGACGGCATCGATACGCGCCTCGCAACGCCGGCGCTGCTCGCGCGGCAGCCTTGAATCGACGCCGGATTCGAGGTTACGCGAGGCCATGATCGCGTGACGCGCATTGTGGAGAATCGATGGACTGGCGCCCCCCGCAATATCCGAGCCAAGACCCACGTTGACGCCCTGCTCCAGAATCCTCCGCAGCGGAAAAACGGCATCGGAAAAGTAGATGTTCGACAACGGACAATGGGCAATCCCCGCGCCGCGCGCGCGGATGAGCGCGATATCCGCATCCGCGACGAAGTTGCCGTGCGCCAGAATCGTACGCCGGGATAACAGCCCGAAGTCATCCAACGCTGCGGTATCGGTGCGGCCACAGCGCTCCAGCACGTAATGGTGCTCCCAGTCGCTTTCGGAGCAGTGCGTCTGGACGTGGCAGCGGGTCTCGCGTGCCAACGTACCCAACTTGACCAGCAGGTCATCCGAGCAGGCAGGAATGAAGCGTGGGGTAATGACCGGCTGCACCAACCCCGCGTTGTTTCCCCGCATGGAGCGCACGTACTCGATGAAAGCACGGGTCAGGTCTGCCGCGCTTGCCGCGGAAACATCGCGGTAGTATTCAGGGCACTGTTGCCGGTCATCCATGGCCACCCGTCCGATCAAAGCACGCTGGGCCCGGCGCAGACAGATTTCCGCCAGAATTTGCGTGGCGGGCAGATGGATCGTGCCAAAATACAACGCCGTCGTCGTGCCGTTCGCCAGCAGTCCCTCCACCAATGATTCGTACACCGCTTTTGCGAAAACCGTATCGGTGTAGCGTGCCTCCAGCGGAAATGTATACACCTGCAGCCATTCCTCCAGCGGCAGGTCGAGCGCCTTGCCGAGCTGCGGCCACTGCGGCGCGTGGACATGCAGATCCACGAGTCCGGGCAGCAGATACTGATCCGGCCCGAGCGTCACCAGACTACCCTGCGATGCGAAGTGCCGGGCCTGCTTTTCCAGCTCGGGCGAGCCGTGCTCATGCATCGCCTTGATCGCGCCGTCGGCGCCAACCACGATGAGAACACCGTGCAGTGCTTCGAGCGAGCCACGCGCCGGTGTATGGAGGGCGGTTCCTAGAAAGGCACGGTCGCAAGCTACTGAAGGTGACATGTGAGCTCCATCGGCAGCGCTTGCCACGAGCACAACGATACCTGGCGGATACGGTACCGCACTCCAGTGGTATTTTCCGGATTTGCCGAGCCGGCACCGGGTTGGCTACAGTCCCCTGCCCTCGCCACCGAACCTGGTGCTTCACTCCATGAAGATTGGTCCACTTCTGTTGTCATTCCTGGCCATCCTGCTCGCTGCTACCGTGGAGCCCTCGTTCGCTGCGGACAGCCCGGCACGGCGGAAAGTGATCATTGACCAGGACGCTTTCGGCCCCGCCGGCTCGAACATGCAGGCCATCCTGATGCTCTTGCAGGCGCAAGACGTGGAAGTGCTGGGTATCACGATCCCGACAGGAGACGGCTGGCGCGACGAGGAGGTCAGGGACACGCTGCTGCTGCTGGAGATTGCCAAGCGCACGGACATTCCGGTCTACCCGGGCGCAGTATTTCCTTTGCTGAATACCGCAGCTCGGGTGCAGCGTTGGGAGGCGCTCTACGGAAAGTTGTTCTACAACGGGGCGTGGACCGAGAAGTGGCCCGAAGAAGGTGCCGTGCGGCGTTCGCCGTATCACGCCGATCCCTTCCTCGTCCCGCCTTCCCCGGCCGGAGCGCCGGCGAAACTGAAAGCAGCGCAAGGCACGGCAGCCGAATTCCTGGTGCGCAAGGTGCACGAGTTTCCGGGCCAGGTCACCATTATCGCTTGCGGTCCCCTGACCGACCTGGCGCTGGCCGCGCGCTTGGACCCGCAATTCGCCTCGCTTGCGAAGGAGCTGGTGGTAATGGGCGGCAGCTTCAATCCGACTTCCTCGGGAAACGCCTTTGCCGCGGAGTACGCCAACACCCCACGCAGGGAGTTCAATCTGCGCTTCGACCCGGAGGCCTCCCACATCGTCTTCCACGAGCAGTGGCGCAAGCTCACTCAGGTTCCCATCGACCCCACGACCAAAACCTTCTTCAAGCCGGAGTACATTCGTGAGGTGGCCACGGGCAAGGCCCCTTTCGACGCCTATCTCGGCAAGTTCGGACAATCCTTTCCCATGTGGGACGAGTTGGCGGTGGCTGTGTGGCTCGACCCTTCCATCGTGACTCGCAAGGAGACGTTGCGAGTCGATGTCAGCACGGTTTTCGGCCCGAACTACGGCGATACGCTGAGCTGGACGGCGGATGAGGCGCCGGGATTGGGTGAACGTCCGGTCGAAGTCGTATTTGACGTGAACGTACCGAAGTTCGAGCGCATGGCGCTCGAGCTGCTCATGGCTCCCCCGGCTCGTCGTTAGAATTTCGCCCGTTGCGTTGCAATTGCGGCTGCCGACGACTCACAGACGGCTGTAAGTCCAACTCACCACGTGCCCGTTCCGATAGGGCATCACGCCGTGGAAGGGCCGGGGATCGGTATCGAACACCAGCGGTAGGAAGTGCCGATCCCCCTCCCATAAAGGCAAGGTCGGTACCCTGTCGATCTCGATCCACTGCAGTGTGCCTTCGGGATTGCGCTCCAGCGGCTCACCACGGAAGCGAGTCACGACGAACAGGAAGCCAAACCAATCCTCACCACGCTTCCCGAAACCGGGCCAGCTGATCGTCCCACGCAACGTGAGGTCGAGACACTCGATACCCGCCTCCTCCCGGATCTCCCGACACATCCCCGCGGCGGCATCCTCGTGAGCCTCGAGCTTGCCCCCGAGTCCGTTGTATTTCCCGAGATGGTGGTCGTCCTCGCGCGCGTTGCGGTGGATCATGAGCACACGCCGGCGATCGGGCGTGAGAACATAACCGAGCGTCGCCAGTATGGGGGTGTAAGGCATCCGCGTGACCGGCTCGATTACGAGCGATTCCCGGGCCACATCACTACCCGGGCGTATTTGTTCAACAGACCGTCGAGTAGATCCAACGCCATGGTGAGCTGCTCCTCTTTGACGTCGCGCAGAAACTCCGCCCGGGCGCTGGCGACGACTTCGTTCATGGCGGCGCTTTCGCGCTTGCCCTTGGCGGTCAACACGACTGTCTTCGCGCGGTTGCTGCCATTCAACGCGCGTCGCTCCACCAGGCCTTCCCGCTCCAGGCGGTTCAGCAGGCGGACCAGGGTGGGCAACTCGACTCCGATCTGGTCCGCCAGCTCGCCTATCTTGACCCGCCCGGCCATCATCCCCACCCACAGCAAGGTCACCCAGCGGGCATGACTGGCTCCCGTGTTGCGCAATGCTCCGTCAATGAGGTTCAACCAACGCCGCGCCAGGAACAGAATGCGCCGTGTCAGGCGCAGCTTCTTGTCCTCCATGGACCCGGGCGTGATCCCCGCGGGAATCCACTCGTAGAAGACCCGGGAAATCTCCTCCGGCTTCAGCGGCTCCAGGAACTGCTGCGCGCTCCCGGGCCGCACAGTCCGCGCGCGGCGCGTGGCCGGAGCGGCTCTCTTGGCAAGGCGACCTCGTCTATTCATAGCTCGCAAGAGTGACACAGCTTGCGGCCGCCGAGTAAGTCGCGGTGTGCGGCCGATCAGAGTGCCGCTTCGGCCGGAAGGTCGGACCTCGAATCGGTCCGGCTATGGTCAGTCTTGCGATGATCGGTCTTGCTGTCGTCCAGCGTGCGCTGGAGCATATCGAGATGCAGCTGTTGCGCGGGGGACAGCCCGCGATGCTCCGCCGCCACCTTGCTCACGAGCGAATGGAAGCTGTCGCGGTTACCCAACGCTTCCTGATGGTACATCTCCAACAGCTTGAGTTGGATGTCGATCCGGTGCGGCTCGGCCTCGAGCGAGCGCTCCAGGAGCTTGATGATCTCCCTGTTCGTCACGGAGCGGTCTGGCTGCATTTCCAGCTTCTGGGCAGCCGCGGAGGCCGGCGAGAGCAACAGGTCGGTCTCGTCGTCGTGCTCGGGAATCCGCAGCATGTCCTGGCGAGTCACCGCGACGGTCGCATCGGTAGCCGCATCGATACCGGCATCGATCCGGGCGGTGGATTCCAGACCCAGGGCGGCCGCCAGCTCCAACGCTTGCAGCTCTTCTGTAGGTATTACCGCCGTGGTTGCGAGCGTTGCGGTCGCCGAGGCCGGCGCCCTGTCCAGGAATTGTGGGGCCGTGCTCACGGATGTTCCGGAATTTTCAATCGTCTCCGGGCTCTGCGTGAGCGCGGAGCCGATCGCCATCGCCAACTCATTGACTATTGCAGTCTCCTGGGTGGTCGCGAGCCTGTCGAGCACCTCATACCCATGCGTCCCGGACGTACGCCGCGAAGATCCAAAGGCGGTGGTGGTGGCCGGCGAAGCGGCAGCCGGTATCGTAGACCGCGACGTCTCCAATGACTCTGACCTCGACTCGACGGCATTCTTCGAGTCACCCAATCCGGGGCCGATCGCCGCGGACCCGCTCTGCGCATTGGCAGCGACCCTTCTCGCCTTGCGCAAGCGGATGGTCAGCAAGGCCAGAATCGCGGCAAGGGTGCCCACAGCCGCAATTCCGTAGTACGTCACCGGCCGCAACCAGAACGGCGGCGGCGCCTCCTCGGCGGCAATGACCTCCCGGGGTGCAACAGCCTGAGGTGGCTCAACGCGAGTTGGTGGCAGCGGCGACAGTGCCGCCGTCTGCGCCGGGCCAGCAGCCACTCTGCGCGACAACTCGGCAATCTGCGCGTCTTGCGCGGAGATCGTAGCCTGCATGATGGTCAACATATGCTGCAGCGTCACCAACTGGCCTTGGAGCTGTTCCTGCATGGCACTTTTGGCCGGCGCCCGGACATTCGCTTCGGTATGGGCGCCTCCGGCAGAAGAGGACCGCGCAGCAACCGTCCCGCCCTGCGCAATCCGCGCGCCACGTCGCCGGGTTATCCGTCGCAGCCTGTCAGACCGGGTCACGGTGTAGACAGTTTTTTCGGCCACCGCTGTCGCTGCAACGGGCGCTGCAGCCAACACCGGCGCGCTCCGCCGCCCATCCTCCAACGGCGGAGGATCGAGCAACACGGAGTAGTTGCGCAGCACCTGCACCGACTCCGCGGCCACCTGCACAGGTAAGTCAAACAGCGGCTCGGTGAGCGGCTCCCTCGAGCTCACCACCACAAAGTGCCGGTGGCTGGAATCCATCTCGACGCGCAATTGCAAAGACTGCAGCAGCCCGCTATTCGTGCCGTCACTCGGTACGAGATCCGGCGCAAACTGGGCCCGGATCGGTGGGCCATTCTCGAAATCCCCGACTCCCACGATCTCGATGCGCGCGCGCAGCGGCTGATTCAGCTGCGATTCGACCTGCAGATCCCCCAATCCCAAAGCGCAGGACAGCAAGGGATAGAAGGTAACGCCGGCGCCCCCAAGCAGCGCCCATACCCGCTTGACCGTCGAAGAACTTTTCATACCGTCCTCTGCAGGGACTTTCGTCGCAAAATTGCGCCACTGGCGATGTTGCCCGATCGCTACCGGGGAATATGTTCATCGGGTCACAGACCGCGACCAAGGCCTCAATGGCGCCGTAAGTAGTTGTTCTTATGACCTAAAACAATTGGAAATGCCGGGTATCCGCCACCGCGCCGCGGCATGGGCTGGGGCTCGCCCGGCTACCTATGTCAAAGTAGGCCTGTATGAGATCGGTCCTGTGCTCGGTGGCGCTCGCGCTGGCGCCGGTCCTGACGCTCGGCGCTCCGGCGCAGGAGCCCGAATATGACATTGTCGTGCGCAATGGCCGAGTGCTGGACGGCATGGGTAATCCCTGGGTCGCCGCCGATGTCGCGATCCGCGACGGGCGCCTCGCCAAGATAGGCCACGTGGAAGGCCGCGGCCGGCGCGAGATCGACGCCCGCGGCGACTATGTCGCTCCCGGTTTCATCGACATGATGGATCAATCGGGCGAGGTCCTGCCCCAGCACGGGCTGGCGGAAAACAAACTGCTCCAGGGAATCACCTCCGCATTCGCCGGCGAGGGCGGCACCCCTGTCCCGGCTGCCAAAGTCGATGAGTACTTCTCCCAACTCGAGCGGAGCGGAATATCCCTCAATTTCGGCAGCTACTATGGCGCGGCGCAAGCGCGCGTGGAAGTCATGGGCGACAAGGCCGGCAAGCCCACGCCGCAGCAGATGGAGCAGATGAAGGAGCGGGTCGCGCAAGCGATGCGAGCGGGCGCCCAAGGGATCGCTACCGCACTCATCTACCCTCCGGACAGCTTCCAGAGCACCGCTGACCTCATCGAGTTGAGCCAGGTCGCCGCGAGTTACGGTGGTATTTATGCGAGTCACATGCGCGATGAAAGCGCGGACCTGCTCAAAGCCATCACCGAATCGATCGAGATCTGCGAGCGCGCCGCCATCCAGGTGGAGATTTTCCACTTCAAGGCGGCGTGGCGACCCGGTTGGGGGAAGCTCGTCCCCCAAGCCGGCGCTTTGATCGACCAGGCGCGTAACCGGGGCGACAACATTGCCGCCGATATGTACGTTTACGTGGCCGGGGGGACCGGCCTCGATATCACCGTCCCCAATTGGGTGTTTGAAGACGGTCAGGAAAAAGCGCTCCAGCGGCTGCGCGACCCCAGCGTACGCGCCCGCCTCAAAAAAGAAGTCGCAGCGGGATCGCTCTCGGGTTGGTCAAACCTCGTGGCCGCTGCCGGCGGCTGGCAGGGGGTCGTGCTCGCCAACGCCTACAATGAGCAATATGACCGATTCCGCTACCGCAGCCTGGCTGACATCGGGCACGAGCTCGGGCGGGATCCCGCGGATGTGGCGTGGGACATTGTCGTCGGCGCTCCTGCCGAGAAGCGTCCAATGGCGCTCTATTTCATGATGGATGAGCACGACATCGAAACAGCCTTGCGCTTCCCCTGGATGAGTATTGGGAGCGACGCGGGCGCCGCGGCCGAGGTTGGACAGATGGATGTACTGGGGCTGCCCCATCCGCGCTCGTACGGGAATTTCCCGCGGGTCATCGCCGAATATGTCCGCAAGCGCCACGTTCTGTCTCTCGCGGACGCAGTGCGGAAGATGACCTCCTGGCCCGCGACCCGTATGCGGGTATTCGATCGGGGTGCCCTGCGCGCAGGACTCTGGGCCGACATCACTGTCTTCAACTACGAGCGTATCCAGGACAACGCCACTTACGAGAAGCCGATGGCGCTACCCTCAGGCATCGACTACGTGCTCGTGAACGGTCAGCTGGTAGTCGACCATGGCAAACATACCGGCGCCACGCCGGGCAAGGTACTGCGCGGACCGGGCTACAAAGCCCCTTGACCGGCACGTCGAGTCGTTGAAGAGTACGTGCCCATGAAGCCGAACGACTCCGCTTTCCGGCTATTCGCGGTCATTCTGGCTGGATCAGGCGTCGTGCTTCCAACAGCTACTGCGCTCGCTGCCGCGCCGGCCCAAGAGTGGCGCGCCCGCGTTGCTCCCAACTTGCAGTCTGTCTATGACTCGCACTCCGCCACGCTCGCCCATTTCGACTCCCAAGGTCGGATCGAAGCGGACGTGCACTACAACTGCTCCTCGCGCGCGCCGGCCGCAGCCTTGGCGGCAGCGGGTCTGGCGGTCACCGGCTCGGCTTCCCTGCCTCCTTTATGCGCCGTCGAGGGTTGGATACCTCCAGAAGCGCTCCCAACACTGGCGAATACGGCCGGCGTAACCCGGATCGAGCTGCCGTCCTACGTCAGACACACTCCACATCCGTCGTTGAAAATTACCGCCGCATCGGCGGCGGGCGGCGCAATCGACGGGAACGGCTTGACCATCATGCGTGCGGACCAGTTCGTCGCGCAGGCAGGCGGCGGAGGCGGTGGCGTCACCGTGGGGGTGCAATCGCAGGGTGTTGCAAGCCTCAGCGTCATCCAGGGGCGGCACGAGCTGCCGAGCGTACGAGTACTCACCGGTGCCGCCGGCGGCAACACCAATACCTATGCCGATGAGGGAACAGCTTTACTGGAGGAAATCCACGCCGTCGCGCCGAACGCGAGCCTCGCCTTCTGCGAGCCCAACACGTTCATCCAATATACCAACTGCCTGCAGCAGTTTGTCGACAGCGGCGCGACTGTGATGGTCGACGACATTCTCTTCCTGGATCAGGATCCGCTGTCTTCTGAAGGCACGGACGTGCAAGCTCTGGGCCAGTTTCTCGCCAACCATCCCCAGGTAGCTCTGTTCACCGCGGCCGGTAATGACAACGGCAGCTACTGGGAGGGCTCTTATGCACCCGTGTCGGTCACTTCGCAAAACGTGCCCGCCATAACCTGCCCCGGCAGCTCTCGAGTCGACAATTATATTAATCAATTCACTGGCCAATTCACTGGCGCGGCGAGCCAGACCCTGACCAACAACACGACGACGGCCATCCAGGTCCCACTGACGCTCGCGTGGGCGGATCCCGCCGGCCACAACAGCAGCAATTTCGACGTCTACTGGAAAAATACGGCCGACCCCAGCAAGGTTGGCTGTGTCTCGGCCGCGGGCGCCACCGACACCGTCGTTACGCAAACAGTCCTGCTCTATCCCGGAGCCAACACCCTGTACATCGCCACGCCGGATGCGTCCGCCGCAGGCAAGTTCATGAAGCTCTGGGTCGGCGGGGACGGGCTCACGGCGCTTTCCGACTCCACGGCCGGAGCGTTCCTGACCCCGCAATCATTTGCTCCGGGCGCGATCTCCATTGGCGCCGTGAACGGCTCAGACGGGATAGGAAACAACATCGAGGCTTTCAGCAGCCGCGGCCCGATCACCGTCGTATACCCTGCTTCCGCCAAAATACAGGCCCCGCTTCTGGTCGCTCCCGACGGCATCTACGTGGATGCAGCCGGTACCACCTTCGCCGGAACACTGTTCCCGGACGGCAACTTCTACGGGACCTCGGCTGCCGCGCCGAATGCGGCCGCCGTAGCCGCCCTGTTGCGGGGCGCCTTTCCCAAGCTCACTCCGATTCAACTCCTGACGGCTCTCGAAACAGGTGCGGCTCAACTCGGCGCGAGCGTTCCGGACGGCACATTCGGCTACGGACGCATCGATGCCATGGGAGCGTTGGCTACCTTCCCGGGCCCCACGATGACGAGCCTCACCGATGTTGTGATCGATGCGAGCGCCTCGAGAACCTCTACAGTACTCCCGTTTACCATCAGTGGAACCGGGTCCCTCCATTTCGCAGTGACCAGTACCAACGCCGCACTGGTGCCTGCATCGGTGGGGCCCTCCGGAGCGCCCGGCGTCGCGGTCTCTCCGGCGGATTGCGGCGCGGGCACGCTGAGTTGCTCGCTGACCGTTACGGCCGCTCAGTATCAGGGAGGAACAGCGACCCTCACGGTATCGGCGGTGGATGGCGCGGGACGAGCAGCGCCCACCACCATGCATGTGACGGTCAACAACCCCGAGCTGGCTCCACCCCCTCCTGCCCCTGCCAGCAGCGGGGGTGGACACGGAGGTGGCTCGCTGAGCTTCTGGGATCTCATCGTCGGGGCAATACTGATCTTGCTGCGGATCAGCACAGCTCGTGAGCCGCGTCGGACATCCTTCAGACGGGGGCGCTGATTTACCAGACTCCCTTCTCCAACAACGTTCGTTCTTATACATAACTTCTGACTGGGAGATCGATAGTTACGCAAGATGTCTCTTGCGACGCAAGGAACAACACAATCGCGGCGACTTCTTCGGGCGTTCCGGCGCGCTGCATGGGTGCGCACTGCGCACCAACTTCCAGCGCCCCAGGCCGGTACATCTCGCTTGCGAGAGTTCCGGGCGAGACGGCATTGACACGAATTCCTTCATCGGCGACCTCTCGTGCTGCGCCATTGGCATGGAGCAGCGTCACGTACTGAGATACCTCAGCGCCACGCGCTGCGCAATCCGTCTCGAGATCCGCATCCTCGCGTTCCGACAGCCAAGCCAGCGGAGCTCGCCCCGGGGACTGCCCTCTGCATTTGTTTGGTCTAGCTCGCGAGTCAGGCGTCGCAGGTCAAGTTGTTTTCAGATACGCCGCTGCTCGCGCAATTGCCGATAGGCCCCGATGACCGCCCTGTCGAGCTCCGCCGCCCGGGCCGTGAGGGCCGCGGCCCCGAGTGCCCGGAGCGCGCGCACGTTGCCGGCCACCGTGTTGACATACTCCACGGCAGCGAGCGCGCGATATGCGCCCAGCGGCTCTCGTGCCGGAGCGCTCGCGAGCGCCTCGATCCGCGTACTTTGAAAGCCGGCGATGAAGGGAAAATGCTTGGGTGTCAGGATACGAACCGCCTTGACGAGTTGCTCGCCGGCCGCGGCGTCCTCCAGGTCCGTGAGGAAAAGAATGAGACTGCGCCGTTGCGCCATGGCATGGATACGCGCTGCAGCCAACACGGGATTGGATTCGCTCTGCTGCACACGACAGGCGGTGAGGAGATCACGAATACGCGCAACCGCCGCATCACCCCGCGCGGGCGCGAGCATGGCAAGGGGTTGGGCCGCGAAAATCATCAGACCAACGGCATCATCCAGCGCCGTGGCGCGCTCGGCGAAGCGGGCTGCGACATTGAGGTAGAGGCTCAAGCGATCCACCTCGTCCGCCCCGAGCGCGCTGGCGCGGCCCACGTCAACTGCAACAATGACTTCCAGGTGTTGATCGTCGGAAAAGTCCCGGCTCACGAGATGTCCCCGGCGGGCAGTCGCTTTCCAGTCGATCGCCCGCAACGGGTCGCCTCGGCGGTAGTCACGCAGCTGCAGCACCTCCGTCCCGGAACCGTTCACCCGCAGAGGCTGCGCTCCTGCGCCCTGCTCCGCCCAACCCTGCTCGGCGGAGCCCACTACATCCGGAACTACCGTCACCTTGCAGTCGGAGGAAACACTCCGCGACCACCAGGCCAGGCGCAGCGCGCCACCTATTCTCAGAGTTGGCGGCGGCCAGGCATAACGTCCCATCCGTTTCGGCGCGGCGGCCAACACAACATCATTGGCACGTCCGACGAAGAGCTGGAGCGTCTCGATGCGGGACTCGGCGGCAAATTCTTCCGGAGGTGACACCACAACCTGCAGCGCGAGCTCGCGCCGGGATTGTTGTCGAAACACATACCGCACCTCTTGCGCTCGCGCGAGGGGCCAGTATTCGGGTGCTTGCAACTCGACGCTCACCACCCAGCGGCCCAGCACTGCCGCCTCATACGCCAGACCGGACAGCAGCAGGGCAGCCGGGAGCGCCCACCAGTTGCGCAACTCCGGACTTGCACTCCAGATACCGACAATCGCCAGCAGGCCGGTCAGCAGGATCAGGAGAAGCGCATTCTGACGCAGGCTCATCGCTGCAAAGTACTCAACGTGGTACTGGAACCCGCTCGAGCAAGGCACGCACGATCGCTACATCATTACGACGCTCCAAAGCCGCCTCGGACGATAGCGCTAGCCGGTGGGGAATCGTCCACGGCGCCACGAGCTTCACATCATCCGGCGTAACGAAGTCGGAATCGCGCATGCTTGCAGCAACTCGAGCGGCGCGCAGCAACGCGAGTGCGCCGCGCGTCGATAGCCCAAGTGAGATGTGTGGATTCTCGCGGGATGCCTTCGCGATCGCCAGGATGTAAGCGTTTACCTCCGCCGACACGTGCACCTGATCTACAGTCTGCCTGGCGGCCTCGAGTTGATCCGCGGTAATGATGGGAGGAGGCGGGCTGCGCTCGGGCGCTGCATCACCCGTCGCAGCCATCGTGCCGTAGCGGTTGAGTACCTCTGCTTCGTCCTCGACTGATGGGTAGCCTAGATTGACCCGCATCATGAAGCGATCGAGCTGCGATTCCGGCAACGGATAGGTACCCTCGAACTCGCGCGGATTCTGGGTGGCGATGACCAGGAATCCTGGCGACAGGCGATGCGTCGTCCTGTCGATGGTTACCTGCCGCTCCGCCATGGCCTCGAGCAGCGCGGACTGCGTCTTGGGCCCCGTACGGTTGATCTCATCGACCAACAGGATCTCGGTGAAGATCGGCCCCGGGTGCAAGACAAACTGGCGAGTTGACTCATCGAACACGTGCACGCCGGTGATATCCGCCGGCATCAGGTCCGCGGTAGCTTGTATGCGAGCGAAACCTCCCCCGAGCGCGGCTGCCAACGTCTTGCCGAGCAATGTCTTGCCGAGGCCAGGCGGACCCTGCACGAGGACGTGCCCGCGCGAGATCGCGGCGATGAGCAGCGCACGGATGACCTCCTGCATGCCGATCACCGTATTGCCCAGACTTTGTTGCAATCTCGCTTCGAGCTCGCTCAGAACATTCATTTCAAGCAATCCTTCGTAGTTGCACCAGCAGGTTCTGGAGCCGGACCAGATCGACGCTCTTGCCGGCACAAGCCCGCTCGTACAGCGTATGCAGCGCATGGCGCTGCGCGGCCGAGACCCGCGGATCCGCATCGAACGGCTCCCAGAGAGCCGACTGCGGGCCGGGAACGGTTTCCGTGCGCAACCCGCGCAGGAAACTCTCGATCAGGCGCTGCGCGGTCGCATTGGGCGGCACGACGGCAGCAAAGTACCTCGCGCTGGCTTCGACATAGGCGGTCTCGTCGATCGGTTGCCACATCCGACGCGCGGTGCGCAAGGGCAGCGCACCGAGCACCAGCGCCAACCAGAGCAACACGATCCAGACCAACGTGCGATGTAGACGGGGATCGGCAAAGAACGCCTGGCCGTCGTAGTAAGAGGTCGCTCCCTGGTGGGCGTCATCGAATATTACGGCTCCCCCGGCTGCGCGGCACCAGGAAATGATGTTGGCCAGCAAACGGGCGTTATCGCTCAGAGCCACGGCTCCATTGGAAAAGGGGCTTGCGACGGTGGACAAGAGAATCTGGCCCGCGCCGTGACGAACGAGCCAGAGGGTCGGATCGCCACTGTCCTTTCGCGCGGCGAGCTCCAATGGCATTGTGTCATTGCGCCCGTGCAGTTGCGCACGTCGTAACGGCAGGGAGGAGATCGCCGTGATGTGTTGTACCCCTGAAATGAGCGGATGGGCGCCGCGCGGCAGGATCTCCAGCCGATCGGCCATCAATGCCTTGAAGTCGAGGTTCTTGGCGCGTGCGTCTTCGACATGCAATCCGGTCAGGTGCTCCAGTCGCTCATTGACGCTAGCGTCCGGGGCCAGAATCCACAATGGGGTATCGACGATAGCTGCCATGATCAACAGGGTGTTACCTCGATCCACCCAGCTTTCGAGGGCGGTCATCTCGGCCGCGCGTGCGGGCACCCGCTCCGGCATGCTGATGATCAGCAAGTTGCCTGTTGACTTGGGGACGAGTGACGGGAGGTGGTCGTAGCGATACCGGAGGCTGGCGGTAGGAATGCGCTGCTGCGTCAGCCAGCGCGATATCGCCAGGTACCCTTCCGGCCGGCTCTCGGTCGAAAGGGGCAGTCCCATGCCGCTCGAATCGGGTTGCGGCTTCGGAAAGAACAATATGTAGAAGAGGCCGAGCGCGCCCGCGGCCAGCACCAGCACCAGAAGACGCTCTTTGATCACCTTGCAGGCTGCCCGGCAGCAGCCGCCGTGAGCTGCGCGTAAAGCCCTCGAGCGTTGCCCAACATTACATCGCCGGAAGGATCAGCCTTCCGCCGCAGCTCCCCGTAGAGCACTTGCTCGGCGGACAGCGCGACATTCGCGAATATCTCCCGCTGCGCGGGCGTGTCGAACCGCGCGGCGGCGATGAGCTCACGACAAGTCAGAACCCCTTCGCGCTCGAGTCGATTCGAGCGAGCCAGTGCCGCAACGAGGAGTCGCAGCAGGATCACCGGCCGGAGGTGCTCCGGAGCCGCATCGATATCCATTGAAGTCAATGAGCGCTCGGTAACGGCCGTGGGTTGTATGCCTGCGGATTGCGCCCGCTGCGCCCGACGCAAACCGAATGCTCCCGCGGCCCGCAGCTCCCTTGCGACCACAACTGCGGCGGCGATCACCACGAGAGCGACCGACCCAAACACCAAGGCGAGCGCTGCACCGCGTGAGAGGCGCAAAGAGCGCAGCCAGGCTGGCCATCGGTTTCGATCGGAGTCGAGCCAGCTGGCCAGCCAGCTCTTCAGTCGCTCCCACCAGGAGGGAGCTCCCGCGGGCGCCTCCAGCTGCCGGGCAATCCTCTGCAGACTGGCCGGGTCGGGTAATTCCCTTTCGGTCCGTTGCGTGTACCGGTCCGTCAGGGCGCTCAAGTCCGTCAAAGCGTGGGGACTGATGTGCGTCTTCCAATCTTCCGGAAGCAGGGCAGTAAGGCCCAACGCCTCCAGGTCCGATTCGAGCGCGGGACATGCGGCGCGCAGCGCGTCGAGACCCCGTAGGCCGGGATCAATACGCTGCGCACACTCGGTGGACAGTGTACGCGGCGCGTGCGGCTCGGCGGCACTGATCGGTGCGCCCGGTATCAGCCCCAACACTCCGAGCAGTAGCGCGCACCGCCATCCCATGAATCAGGCTTTGCCGAGGGAGCCCACTCGAGCGGCGAGATCACCGCCTTCGCTGCGCAGCTTGAAATCCTGGTACATCACCACGGCGATGGCCACAAACAACGGCATCGCCACGATGTTGGAGGCCGCCGAGAAGAGCTGGTTGATGACCAGGCGATTGGCGATGCTGACATGCGCCACCAGGTCGATGATGTTGGCGACCAGGCTGACCGCGAGGGCGAAGACGTACATCAGGACAAACGCAACCGTGATGATGATGCTCGCGCGCCACCAGCGCTTGTCGGTCAGTCGCCAACTGATCTTGAGCGACTCCAGCGCGCCCGCGTCTTCCATGAACATTGCCACGAGCCACAATTGCAGCTTGCCGAAGAGGTAGATGCCCGGGATCACCAGGGCAATGGTGCCGAGGCAGAACGCCAGCCCGAACAGGAGGCCCGCGAGCAACATGCCAGGCACCCGGCGCACACCCGCGAGCAGCGCCGCGCCGATAGACAGCTCCGGCTCACCACGCGCGAGCGCGCTCTCCATCTTTACCAGCGCCCCGTACACCGCCATCGAAAACACCGTCGCGAACAGAAATCCAAGCAGGACGGCCGGGGAGAAGATCATCGCCAGCACCTGCATCGGGTCCGGCCGACTCGCCGCCGTGGCTGACGCGGCTTTCGTGAGCGGCAGTATCCAGGCAAGCGTGAAGACGGCCAACACCCCCGAATAGATCAGGGCCAGGATCCAACAGCGGCGAATCGCATAGCGGTAGAGGCGGATCGCATTGTCGAGCACGCCACCGATGGACAACGGAGCTGACGGCAATTCGTAGTTCATATGCCCTCCAGGTGCGGCTCGTGGACCTTTGTGCGGGAAGGTAGCAGAATACCTTCCTCGCGGACCAGTAGCAGCTATCATCCGTACATCTCCAGATGGCAGCGGAAGAACTCAACATAAGGGGACTGACCGGCGTCGAAATGACGCTGCAGGTGGCGGGCCCCGGGACCCGCGCCTACGCCTTCATCATTGACTGGCATATCCGCCTGCTGGTGGCCCTGGCCTGGCTCCTGTTGGGTTGGCTCGTCGGGCTGCTGGGCGCGGCTCCCAAGTTCATGTCCCACGTGTTCCCGCTGGTTTTCGCCTTGCCCGCGCTCCTGGTCTACTTTTTCTATCACCCGGTCCTGGAGGTGCTGATGCACGGGCGTACCCCCGGCAAACGCATGGCCGGGGCTCGGATCGTGACCCTCGAAGGGGCGACGCCCGGGATGGGCGCGCTGCTGATGCGCAATCTATTCCGCCTGATCGACTCCCTGCCGCTGCTCTACCTGGTGGGCTTGATCTGCTGCATGTTTACTGCCCAGCGCGTGCGCATCGGCGACCTGGCAGCGGGCACTGTACTGGTGCTGGATGACCAGAAGGCGGCCCGTAGCCTGGGATCCCTGGGAAGGATCGCGGAGAGCTCTCGCCTCGACCCCGACAGCGCCGCCCTTGTACAGGATCTGCTCGAGCGCTGGACGGAGCTGGAGCCGGAGCGGGCGCAGGCACTGGCCCGCGAGTTGCTCGGCAGGCTGGACCCGGGGTTGGATCCCAATCAACTGGCGGACTTCAAACCGGAAGCCTTGCGCTCTCGTCTGGGAGCTCTGCTTGGTTGAAAGGAGTGATGCGAGCTCGTGGGTGAAGTCGCGCGCGGCACGTTGGCAGGACCTGGAAGCCGAGGTCAATCGCGCACCTGCGCGGTCCAGAGCAACCCCCGAGGAAGCCTTACGGACCCTCGAAGCCTACCGGACCCTTGCGCGCGATCTCGCCAGCGCGCGCGAGTTGCTGCCGCGTAGCACCGCGACCGCCGCTCTGGCGAGCGCTTACTCGAGGCTGCATGTCGCAGTAAGCCGTACTCCCAAGTTCGCCCGCTCACGCTGGCGCACACTCTTCCGCGACCAGATTCCCGCCGCGGCTCGCTCCGTACGCTCACTCGCACTTTGGATCGCACTCCTGCTCGCGCTCAGCGCGCTCGCCGGATGGTGGCTGATTTCAACTTATCCGGAGCTGATCGGGCTGATCGCCAGCGAGAAGATGATCTCAGGTGTCGAGCAGGGCCATGTCTGGACCGACCAGCTTCTCAACGTCGCGCCCTCCTCGGTGTTGTCGGCCCAGATCTTCTCGAACAACGCCGTAGTGTCCACCGGCGCCTTCTGCGCCGGCCTGTTCTTCGGGTTGGGCACCTTCTACATGATCTCACTCAACGGCCTGATGCTCGGCGGGCTGCTCGCTTTCACTCACCAGTACGGACTGATGCACTCCCTGGTGCGGTTCATCCTCCCTCACGGCCCCGTCGAGCTCTCCGTCATCTGCCTTGCTGGCGCCGCGGGTACCGCCTTGGGCGAGTCCCTCATCCGTCCTTCCCTCCCCACGCGAGCCCAATCCCTGCGTGCCTGCGCGGAGCGGCTCGGCCCCCTGCTGGTGGCTTGCATCCTCCTGCTCCTCGGTGCCGGTCTGCTCGAAGGGTTCGTCTCCCCCTCCAGCCATTATTCCATCCCTGTTCGTCTCACCATCGGCCTCGGCTATTGGATGTTCATGTTGTTGTTTCTGAGCGGCAAGCTGTTCACGCTCGCAAGCTCCGCATCCTTTGCGCCGCGCCAATCGTCTTGATCTGGACGGCCGCGCCGCGGCCCCCCAATCCAAGCGACCAAGATGGAGACATCCATGAAGCTGCACATCGTCCCCGGCTCGCCCAGCTCACGCAAAGTCGAGGCGGTCATTCGTCACCTGGGACTCGAGATCGAGATCCAGGAGCACAATTTCTTTGCCAGCGGTCTGCGCAAGCCGACCTACCTGGCACTGAATCCGAACGCTCGTGTGCCCACCCTGGAAGACGGGGATTTCGTGCTCTGGGAGTCGAACGCCATCACGCACTACCTCGCCGACCGCGCCGGCGGCGACCAGCTATTCCCGCGCCAGGCGCAGGCCCCTGCCGCGATCGTTCGCTCGCAGTTCTGCGAGCTGGCGCACTTCAACCGGGCATTCGGGGTCCTCGCCTTCGAGACCGTGGCCAAACCGCGTCGTGGTCTGCAGACGGACGCCGCTGCCGTGGCACTGGCCCAAGCCGAGTTGGCCCGCTGCGCGCCGGTGCTGGAGAGTCACATCATGGGCCGCGAATACCTGGTCGGTGATGCCGTTACCCTCGCCGACTACGCCATGATTCCTTTCGAGGGCTATCGCTCCCTGGTGCCGTTCGATTGGGCGCCCTATAGCGAGCTCAACGCGTACTTCGATCGCATGAGCCGGCTGGAACCCTGGGTGCGCAGCAAGCGAATCCCGCTACCAGCGGCGGCCTGAAGAGCCCACCAGACATGAGCGATGCCAACCCGCTGCTGAATCAACTTCACGACACGCGCCGAAATTTCCTGGCACTGGTGCAGGAAATCCGTCCGGAGTTGCATCGCTATTGCGCGCGCATGACGGGTTCGATCGCGGACGGGGAAGACGTAGTACAGGACACATTGGCACGGGCCTACTACGAGCTTTCAGCTCTGAAGGAAGTGCCAGCCCTGCGTGGCTGGCTCTTCCGGATCGCGCACAACCGCGCGCTGGATTTCCTGCGGCGCTACGACCGCCGGATGAGTGAGCCACTGGACATCCTGGAGCAGCGCGAGGACGAACAGACCCCGGCCCCCGACCAGGCACTCATCCGCGATCAGGCCATCCATACAGCCATCGCGCGCTTTCTCGAGCTGGTTTCGACTCAGCGCAGCTGCGTGATTCTCAAGGACGTGCTGGGTCACTCTCTGGAAGACATCACCCAGATTCTCAACTTGAGCGTACCGGCAGTGAAAGCCGCTCTACACCGCGGACGCACCAGACTACTGGCGCTTTCCGCCGAAACGACGCCGGCGCCGCCCAGACAGCCTTCTCCAGTCGTGGCGCGCTATGTTGAGCTATTCAACGCGCGCGATTGGGACGCCGTACGGGCGATGCTTGCCGATGAGGTTCGGCTGGACGTTGTCTCCGTCAGCCGTCGTCAAGGACGCGAGCGCGTCGAGGTCTATTTTAGCAATTATGCAAAGCTGACCGACGTACGCTTCGCAAGAGCGTGGCTGGATGGACGGGAGGTCGTCGCCGCGTTCCGCTCGGTTTCGGCTACGCACCCGGAATACTTCATTGCCGTCGAAGTCAGTAGCAAAGGTGATTCGATCGCGAGTATCCGGGACTATTTCCACGTCCCCTACATCATGCAGGAAGCGGATATGGAGATCGCGGCGTGAAGCCGTGCCATCAGACTCATAGAAAGTTATTCGGCCAGATCATCGTGCGCCACATGTGCGCGACTGGCGAGCCATCAAACCCGAGGCCTTCCCGCGGCTGCCGGAAGTGGCGGCCAATGATGTCCGTAAATTCCTCCGGATCGACGTTCCAGTTGTCCTTGAACGCATAGATGTCATAGATGGTGATGAGGCGTGACGTCATATACCAGCGGTGCTTGCGTGCATTTTCGGCAGCCTTGCGGATGTATTCCGGTGGCTCGTAGTCAGGGCCAAAGAACTGGTTGTAGGCGTCGGGGTACTTGAAGCCGACAGAATCGTCAGCGAAGTAGCGCAAAGCCTGGTGCTGCTCTACCGCCCAAGCCACCTCTTCCGACACATAGGGCGCTACCAGCTGGGCGCTCCAGTAGCCATGATCGGAGCGCAACAGCGCCCCATTGGAGATGTCGTGTAGCAGACAGGCGACGACGACCTTCTCCTCCTGACCGGCATCGAGAGCTGTCTTCGCACTCTGCAGCAGGTGCCGAAATGCGATCTGCGAGAATCTCAGCCGGAAGAAATCCAACAGCCGCGGTGCTGCCGGCATGCGAGGCAACCGCGGGTTGTCTCCCATCATGAAAACGTGAGCCGCATCCATACGCTGCAGCAGACTTTTCTCGGGATTCGCGGTCCCCGCTCCCACCAGTCCCACCGGCTGCGGCATGATCATGCGATTGCGGCCGCTCTGCGGATAGCCGCTGCCATCACCGGCTTCCGCAGCTGGAACGATGTATGGGTCTGGACTCGAGCTCATCGGACTTCCTCTACGCAAACCATCGACTGGATCCAGGTGAAACAACAGCAACGGTCGAATCACCGCTGCCACTTTAGCAGATCGGGTTGTCGCCGAAAGCATTCGCACTGGTCAAGTCCACAGGCAACACTCTGCTGCATTCTGCGCGACAATGAGCGGCATGGACTTTGAAACCCACGCCTCGCCCGCGGGTGCACCGCCAGCAGAGGAGTTTCGGCGGCTGCTGCGCAGGTTTCTGGTACTGGCGAGTCAGTTGCGCTTGGCCAGCAAGGACTTCGGCGACCTGTCCGGTCTGCCGCACGACCATGTCGCCGCGGCACTCGTCGTGCAGGACGCGAGCGCTGCGCTCGCGGTGCTGCACGACGACTTGTGCGACTGGTATGCGGGTCAGAGTAACACCCCCGGAGGCCCTCCAAAGGTGAGCCTCGTTCTGAGAGAGTACGTGCCCGACAGAAAGGTAAGCGTCATCCGGGTGCTTCGCGAGGTCGTCCCCGGCTACTCACTGACTGCCGCAAAGGCGCTCGTCGAACGGGAGCTTCCGACACCTATCGCGGATGGCCTGGCGCCCGAACAGGCCGAGCTCATCCGACAGAAGTTCGCCGCCGTGGGCGCGATCTGCAGCAGTTGCAACAATGACGCCGTCCCAACCCCGGCCATAGGTCTGATCGTCCGATAGCGCCGCTGCGGATGGCGCTGCTCGGCGAATGTGACTCAGCTCACAGCGCGCGCAAGACGGTGCGTGCCATCCGCGACAACGCACGCGGCGCAAGCGAACATAGGCGGATGAGCTTGGCCAAGATCGCATTCGTTGTGTTGGCTGTCACAGGCATTTGGGAGGCGGCGCGTGACTGGCAGTTACGCCCCGTTCATCCACCAGATGGGCTGCTGGCTCCCGACGAGCCGCGGCAGTCGACTCTGGAGACCGCGGCCGCGATCGAGCACGGTCACTGGAAGCTGACGCCGCGAGCCCGCTATGACATCACTGCGCGCATTCTGAGCCGGGAAGATTACTCGTTCGACGTGATGTCCGATCTGGTCCCCGAGGACCTCGCGCTCGGTTGGGGAGTGATGTCGGACAACCGGATCCTGCGCTCGTTCAAGATCACACAAGGGGCGCGGTTCTACGGTTGGCGACCCGTGGCAGAGCTGCCCATCCCCCGCCAGGAAGTCATTGTCCACAGCGCCAACACCCACGTCATACCCGCGGACCCCGCAGTGCGCTCCCGGCTGGCCGACGTGCGGGTTGGACAGGTCGTACATTTGACCGGTCTTCTGGTTGACGGCGTGCGAGGTGACGGCGCCTTTGTCCGCACCTCACTCACGCGTGAGGACACCGGAGCGGGTGCCTGCGAAATCATGCTGGTGGAAAGCGTCGAGATCCTCTGAGCAGCGGCCGGAACGGGCCGCAGCCCTGCGGGCGAGCCTGCCCGGGTTTCCGAGTACCCATCCGGGCCTGGTTCTTGCGAAGCGCCCCACTGCCCCGGCCATGTTCTTCCCTCCGGGGGGACTTCCGAAACATGCCCCTGAAAGTGCGGCTTCACAGACTCGTCGGGCTCTTACGCTGCGCGGCCCGCGATTGGAACGATGACAATGCCTCCAACACGGGCGCGGCGCTCGCATTCTATTGCGCTTTCTCGATCGCGCCGCTGTTGGTGATCATCCTGACCCTGGCCGGCCTGTTCTTCAACGAGAAGACCGTGGACGCCCAGGTTGGTGCGCAACTGGCCTCCTTGTTTGGACCCTCCACCGCGAAGGTCCTCCTGGGAGCGGTCCACAGCGCTCAGCGTACCGAGGGAGCCATCGCAACCCTGGTGAGTATTGTTACCCTCTTGATCGGCTCGACGACCGTTCTCGCCGCTCTGCAGGAAGCGCTGGAAGTGATCTGGAAAAGCGAGCGGCTGGCTGCTGCCGGCATTCGCCGTTGGGTGCGCACGCGCCTGTTGTCCTTTGGCTTCATTCTGACACTGGGCTTTTTGCTCCTGATCTCCCTGACCCTCTCGACCGCCATAGCGCATCTGCGCACGCGGGTCGCGGCGGCCTATCCGGCCCTGGTCACGCTCATCGCCATCACCGACATTACAGTTTCTCTGCTGGCAGTCGCCGGGCTGTTCACTTTGATCTATCGATATATGCCGAGCCGGCGCCTGCCCTGGAAGACGGTCATTTCGGGCGGCCTCCTCACAGCGCTCTTGTTCGACCTTGGCCGTTGGGCCATCGGACTCTATCTGGCCTATTCCACGCAGCCTTCCGCCTATGGCGCGGCATCCTCCTTCGTGGCCCTCCTGCTGTGGTTGTATTACACGTCGCAAATCTTCCTTTTCGGTGCCGAGTTCACCGCTTGTCTGGCCGGATTGCGCGAGGACAATATCGTCAAAGCGGCTGCCACCGGATGCGGGCGGTGAGGCAGGCCGCCGTTTTTCCATACGCGCCCACTGCCACACGAACCACACCAGCATCAGCACGACAACGCCCAGCAGAGCCCGGATTCCCCACACCATCAGTGGTCAACTTTTGGCGGCAGCCCGATACAAGGGGATGACCTTGGGCAGCTGCGCCTCGAGTTCGGCGATGCGGTTGCCCGACGAAGGGTGAGTGCTGAGGAATTGCGGTGTGCCACCTTGCTCCGCAGACATCATCTTCTGCCAGACGCTGATCGCCGCGTGCGGGTCGTAGCCGGCGCGCGCCATCAACTCCAGCCCCATGACGTCGGCCTCGGACTCCTGCTCGCGGCTGTGCGGAAGTTGAAATGTGACGGTGCCGATCTGGTTCGCGAGGTCTGTCGCTGCGTCCCCCGCGCCGGTAACCGCCGCGATACCCGCCACGGCCAACTGCTGCGCATACAGGCGTGAGACTCGCTCTCGGGTGTGCTCTCGCAAGGCATGTGAGATCTCGTGCCCGATCACCGCCGCCATCTCTGCATCGGTGAGCTTCAATTTGTCCACCAGCCCGCTGTACACCATGATCTTCCCGCCAGGCATGGCGTAGGCGTTCAACTCATCAGTCTGGAGGGTGTTGATCTCCCAGTTCCATTTAGGCGCATCGGGGCGAAACGCCGCCGTGACCGGTATCAAGCGTTCCGCAACGTGACGCACCCGGGCGGTAAGCTGCGGGTTCGAGTTGAGCTTGCCGGCCGAGCGGGCTTTGTCCGTCTCCTGAGCGTAGGCCAGCGCGGCGCTATCCTCGACGTCCTTTTCGGAAACCAACATACGCTGCTTGCGGTCGATCCCGACCGATCCCGGCGCGGTGGTCTGCACCGTGGTGCAGGCCGTCAAGCCCGCACCGGTCAGCAACCCGAGTCCCGCCGTCAGGCCAATGGCCACGACGCATGTCATGCCGCCGCTTCGCAACCGACGCGCGCTCATATCCCTCACCTCTTCCACGCCCATGCGCAAGCTTTGTACCCGCCATTCCAACACAATTTCGGCGGCAGCGCACCCGGCTCAGTCACCGCGCGCGCGTCACGCCGAAGATCGCGTTTGCCTCCCATCCCATGGGCGAGTAGCCTTGCGCTGCTTCGCGACCGCCCGACGACAGAGATCTCCTTCAAAGTACTATTACGCAAGGAGACAGCCATGTCCGGAGTAGTTCTGACCGCGCACGTCAAAGATCCGGTCAGATGGGAAAAGAGCTTCCGCACCCATCGCGACCTCTTCAAAGAGAGCCACGTCTCCCTGATCCACTACACCATTACCGGTGGCAATGATGTGGTCATGTACTCGGAGACCGACGATGTCGAGTCCTACAAGCGGCTCGTCTCCTCTACGGCCGTGGTACGAGCGATGGAGGAGGACGGCGTGGACCGCAGCTCTGTCAAGGTCTACACGTTGGACAAAGAGCTCAAGCCTTCGTAGAGCATAAGGCGCTCAGCCACGTAAGCGCCAGACAAGCCCCCGCTACCAGGCGGGGGTGGGGGCGTTATGCAACCACAACTCATCGAGAGCATGCGCGCTCAGGTGCGCACGATCTATCGCGCACTGACGGGCCGCGACCTGCCGGAACAGGAAGTGGCCCAACAAGCGCAGGCATCCACCCCGGCAATACCGCCCGAGGAGGAACTGACCCGGTCGTTCGCCGAATTGGAGGCCTTGGTTCGGACGGCGCCGGCTCTGGCGGAGAAGGTGCCGCCCTTCTCGTTCACGCCCGCGTTGGATGTCATCGGCGGCGACAACGAATGCGTGATTGAGGTCGCCGTACCCGGCATCGAGCGGGGCGACATCACGGTCGAGTGTTCGAATGGCACGCTCGTGGTGTCGGGCATACGGCGTCCCGCAGCGGAGTCGGGCGATCGCAGCTACTCTCATACGGAAATCCCCTGCGGTCCGTTCTACCGGGATTTGCGCCTGCCTTTTCCGGTGCGAGGCGAACCGGCAGTGGAATTGGACGATGGATTGCTCCGCGTTCGCGTGCGGAGCGCGGCGCAAGAGACGCGGGGCACGCTGCCGGATGCGGCCAGGTAAGTTGCTTGCGATAACCGGAGGTAACAAATCATGTCGTCAGAAACGCAAGAAGTTCAGAAGTTGAACCAAGCTATTCAGACCGCACTGCGCGCGGCGCGTGCTGGAACGGGGTCAGGGCAACAATTCGCCGGGGCGGGGCAGCAGTTTGGAGGATTCGCCGCGCCCGGCCAACAGCCCGGCGCCGGTTCCCTCGGACCTGGAGCGGACGGCGCGTTTGAACAGCAGATCAGTGATGTCATCAGCCAACGGGTCCACGAAGCCATTCGTCGGCGTGTGTCGGACACAGCGCACGAGCGGCTCGCGGAAGCTGCACGACAGCGGGTTAGCGAGACACTCCGCCGGCGGCTGAGCAACGAGCTCCGCGCAGCGCTCAGTGAAGGGCAGAGCTCGACGGCCGGGTTCGATTACGAGCGCATCACCGAAAGACTGAGTGAGCGCATCGCAGATTCTCTCAACGATCGCATCCTCGAGGGACTGCGCCAACGAGCCAATGAAGCGATCCGCGAGCGACTGCAGAGCGCATGCCGGGAAGCCGTCGTCAACAGTCCGATCGCGCAGCAAATGGGTCACGACGAGGCGGAACAGGTCGCCACGCGAATAGCCAACGGGCTGGAGTCCGACGTCTGCGAACGCATACTGAGCGCGGCCCGTGAGCGCTTGCGGGATGAACTTCGCGAGCGCGTTCGCAAGACCGTGCGCGAGCGGCTGCCCGAAGCAGTCAACTCCGCTCTCTCGAGGATACAGGCGGGCGGAAATGTGGATGCAGAGCGTCTAGTGATGTCGGTTCGCGAGCAACTCAGCGAGACAATCGAGGACAGAGTTACCCAGGGAGTGAAGGAACAGCTGCGTGAGATCGTTCGTGAGGCGCTGGACGAAGCCGGCAAGGAGCGATTGAGAGAGGCTGTCCGTGCCGCTGTCTCGGAACGTCTCATGTCGAAGCGTATGGGTCCGGGATTGCAGAGATTCGGCGCAGGCGGGGCCCAACAAACGGGCCTTGGTGGCCTGAGCAGCATGATCGAGCCGCTCTGCCATCGCATCGCAGAGCACGCGCGCGATCGAATCAGTGCGAGTCTGGCTGAGCGACTCGAGTCGGCGATCTCGGATCACGTCGAGCGCATGCTGTCCGAGCGGCTCGGAAGTGCCGTCCGCGCTGCGTTTGCGGAACAGTTGGCAATCGGCGGCGGATTCTCTACGGATCAAATCGCTACCACAGTATGTGACCGGATCGCTGATTCATTGCGCAACGAGATTACATACCGCCTGTACGAGAAGCTGGGTGATGAATTGCGCGAGCACTTGAGCGATGCGGTCCGCGGCGCCTTGACACAAAGCTCCGCACAGTACCTCCAGGGTGCGACGAGTGCCGAAACGACCACGGGCGCTGCGACGATGGGGCTTCATTAGCTGACTTGCCGACTGCTGCACGTCCAGCAGCAACGAAATGCCTGCCGCCCCACAGGAGACCATGGGACGGCAGGCCTATGAGACCCTCACCTTTCTTGGCAGCCGGAGCAGTGGTTCGGCCCCCACATTCGCCGCCTTGAAACATGCGGCGTGTTGCTCCCCGGATCCACCTCATTTCAGCCCCCCCGAGACCATTGTCACGTTGCATAGACGCCGCAACTTGCGCAAGCGTTGCATTCACGGGCGCGGCCGCGGCCCTCCTGGGGGAACGGTTTCGGACTATTGCTAACGGCCGAGGGTGACTGTATATACTCGACATGTTAGCGGTAACATGTTTCTTTTTTTCTCAAGGAGGGGAAATCATGGAGTCGATTCGGACGATAGGAGCGCGGCTGTCCACGGCAGCGCTGTCACTGGTTGCGTTGGTCATGCTCTCGACGCAGGCCGATGCGCAGATCGCTGTGGGGAAGAGCAAGTTCCTCGGCAGCACCATTGGCGGTAGCCCACCATCCACATTCACCAAGTACTGGAATCAGGCCACACCGGAGAATGCCGGCAAGTGGGGCTCGGTCGAAGGCACCCGGGGCGTCTTCAACTGGGGGCCGCTCGATACGGTATATAACTTCACGCAACAACACGGCTACAAGTTCAAGGCGCACAACCTGATCTGGGGCGCCCAGTTTCCAACCTGGATCACCTCGCTCTCGCAAAGTCAGCAACTCACCGAGATCCAGAAGTGGATCACTGCGTACGGTCAGCGCTATCCCAACACGTGGGCCGTCGATGTGGTGAATGAGCCGATCAATACCCCGCTACCCTTCAAGGCGGCGCTCGGCGGAAACGGCTCGACCGGGTGGGACTGGGTCATCAACTCCTTCCAGATGGCGCGCCGGGCCTTCCCCAACGCCAAGCTCCTCATCAACGAGTATGGGACAGAGCAAAACGCGACCAGCCGGGCTACGTACCTCCAGATCATCGGGCTGCTGCGCAACCGCGGCCTGATAGACGGTGTTGGCGTCCAGGCCCACTTCTTCAATCTCGACAACATGACGGCGAGCCAGCTGCAGACCGCGCTGAACTCTTATGCGACCAGCGGCCTGCCCATTTACATTTCTGAGCTGGATATCACCGGTGGCGGGTCGGACGCCGGACAGCTGGCGAAGTATCAGCAGCTGTTTCCAGTGCTCTGGGGCCACTCCGCGGTCCAGGGCATCACAACCTGGGGATACATTGTTGGACAGACCTGGCATGACGGGACAGGACTCGTCAACAGCAATGGCACGGAGCGGCCTGCGATGACGTGGCTCAAAGGCTTCGTTGCCAGCCACTGATGTAGCGGAAGGTGGGATGAAGGCGCTCGTGCCCACAGGCCTGGCCGCCGGTCTGGTCATCTGTACCGGATCGGTATGGCTGTTGCTGCGAGCGCCGACATCTGCCAGGAAGCCGGTGACACCGGCCCCCCTGGCGGCCATGCCAGTCCCCAGGGCCTCGCCCAAAATACCGGCGGAGCAGGTATCAGCTGTACCTGCCCCGCCGGCCTCTGTCAGTCGCGAAGAGCAGAGCCGGCGACTGCGGCTCGAGATCGAGCGGGCGCTGGTCTCCGTCGAGGAAAACCATCGCGAGCGTGCCTACTCGGAGCTCGTGCCGGCCCTGATCCGGGTCGATCCCACCGCCATGGGGAGTCTGGTCGAGCGCTTCCCCTCCGGTCCGGTGCGAGAGGAGCTTCTACGGCACACGGCACACGCCTGGAGCTCCATAGATTTGCAAGGAGCCATCGCCTGGGCCAAGAGCGTGGCGGAAACCGACGAGCGCACCACAGCGGCCGACGAAATCGTGTCCCAAGTGGGTCAATCGGACCCGGCACATGCCATTGAAGTATCGGACCTCTTCGGCATAGGCCGTAACGACGGGACGGTGGAGCACATCGCCACACTCTGGGCGACCGAGAATCTCAACGAATCACTCCGTTGGGTTGAGTCTCAGCCGCCGGGGAAACAAAGAGATCAGCTTCTCGCACGCATAACCACCGTGGAGGCGCGAACAGCTCCTGCGGCGGCCGCAAACACCGCCTTGAAAGAAGTGAGCCCCGGCACATTCCAGGACGACGCGGTCGTCTCCGTAGTACGCAATTGGTTGCTCACCGACGCGACCGCAGCATCGGAATGGGTCAAGGGCTTGCCCCAAGGGCGACTTCAGGAGCTCGCCAAGGCAGAAGTCGACCGTGCGGCGCTTGCTACAGCTCAGTGATTTCAAGCAAAGGGGCTGGTTCGGCACCGACGCCAAACCAGCCCGCATGCATCGTAGCGAGCCCTGTCAGGGTAACGGAGCCCTGTCAGGGTAGTGGCCTGCTATCCCAATAGCGCGGGGCCTTGTAGTAGTCATACGTCCGATCGCGGAAAAGCATGCCGTCATCGCGGGTCAACTCCTCGATCGAGCCGCTCGGGGCCTGCTCCAACTGCTCCTTGGTGTAGCTCACCACGTAGCCGTTCTCGGCAGGGTCATAGTCGAGCGACGACCAGGGAATCGGGTGATATTTCTCCGCCATTCCCAGAAAGCCGCCGAAGCCCACCACGGCGAACATGATGTTGTTGGATTGCTTGTCGAGAATGATGTCCTCGATCGACCCGATCTTGTTGCCGGAAAGGTCCAGGACCTTGGTGCCCAGCACCTTCTTGGCACGGATAGCTTGCGTGTGTCCGCTGAGGGTTGGCATGGACAATCTCCTCTCGTCGTGTTGTGACCATGGGAAGATGGGACATTGCTGGAAGGCGCAGCAACCGGGAAGGGCTTGCGAGCGGTTTCCAGTGTAGGAATTTACTGATGTTAAGACAGAGCGGCAGCGCCTCCGCTGCGTCCCAGGCCGGGCTCAGTCCGGTAGGGTTCCGCCGTGCACGAGGCGAAAGCTGGTGCCTGCTCCAGGGAGGTCCTTCAATGCAGTACGCTCATGCGGTTGGCCACCGCCAACCCACACTGCAACTTCTCCCGGCACGATCTGCCGCGCGCCAGCAGAGGTGACAACACTTACATCGCGAGTGCCTAACTCAAACTCGACCGTTTTGGTCGCGTGCGGCTCCAGGTGGACCCGCCGAAAACCTTTCAGCTCACGACGCGCGGCCGGCTCGACGCCCACGTGGGAAAGGTAAAGCTGAACAACTTCGTCCGCCGCCCTATCCCCCGCGTTTGTTACGGCAGCCGAAACACGAACGCTGCCGTCCGCAGCGACCGTTGCCCGTGCGTTTGCGTAACGGAATTCCGAATAGCCGAGCCCATAGCCGAACGGGTAGAGCGGCTCGCCCGTGAAGTAACGGTATGTCCTTCCTTGCATTGCATAGCTCTCAAAGGGAGGCAGATCGCCCGCGGACTTGTAGAAGGTGACGGGCAACCGTCCCCCTGGACTGAAATCGCCAGCCAAGGCGCCGGCCACCGCCGTGCCACCGGACTCCCCCGGATACCAGGCCTGGAGAATGGCTGGCACATGCGCGTCCGCCCAATTCACGGCAAGCGCGCTGCCGCTCGCGAGCACGAGCACCACCGGCTTTCCTGTCGCATACACCGCTTCCAGCAAACGCTCTTGTGGCGCCGGCAGATCAAGCGAGGTGCGGTCTCCGCCGGAGAATCCTTCCGCCTGGACTTTCATTTGCTCGCCCTCGATGCGTGCGGAAAGACCCAACACCATCACCACGAGATCGGCCGAGCGGGCGGCATTCACCGCAGCCTCCTCCTCGCGTCCTGGAATGCCCCACACCAACTTAGCCTCCGCAGCGCGCACCGTCTGGAAGTACTCGATTTTCAGCGCATAGGTATGGTCGCGCTCCAGATGAACAGGCTTGGTGATCGTCGTCGAAGGGCGATGAGGCGTCCAATCCTCAACCAGCACCTCTCCATCGACCCATACTCGATAACCATCCTGCCCCGTGAACCCAAGAACATAGTCGGCGCTCGCAGTGGGCGCGAGCACTCCTGTCCAGCGGACCGAATAGTTTCGCTTCAACCGCGGCGACACCCCATTGAAGCCCCAGCTGAAGTTGACGCTCGAGTCGACGCGACGCATCGCGGGTTCGCCCGACAGGTCGGTGTTGGCGAAGTATTCCGCCTGTAGCCCATGCGCCGACTTTGCCGCAGTTGTATAGAGGCGCGCCGCAGCTACCGGTCGAACGACGGTACCGACGAGACCCGTTCCCTCCACAAAAACCACCTTCGACTGCGCAAACCGAGCACGGACTCCAGCCAGAATGGTGACCGGAGCAGAGGGCGTGCCGTTGTAGTTACCCTCCAGCGCATCGAGACTGTCAGCATCCGGCCCGATCACCGCGATCCTGGCGTATGCCTTCTTCAGCGGCAAAAGGTGATTCTCATTCTTCAACAGCACCAGCGATTCCTGCGCCGTTTGCAGCGCGAGCTGCCGGTGCTCCGCGGTATCGTTCGCAGCGGCTCCGAGCTTCGACCACGGAACCATTGCGGGCGGATCGAACATTCCCAATCTGAACCGGGCAATCAGCAGCCGCGTGACGGCGCGATCGATATCGGTCTCTGCGAGCAGACCTGCCCGCACCGCGTTCAAGGCGGCAGTGCGCTCCAGATGCACCCGGTCCTGCGGCGGCTCTCCGCAGATCAGGTCGGTACCTGCCTCGAGAGCCGCAGCAACACCCTCCTCCATGGTTGACTTGAAATGATGATGCGCGCTCACGTCCTCGATTGCCCCGCAATCGGAAACGACATAACCATCGAACTTCCAGGCCCCGCGCAAATACTCATCCAACAGGATGTGGTTTGCGCACGCCGGCTCACCATTCAGGGAGTTGTAAGCGCACATCACCGAATCGGCGTGCCCCTCCGTCACCGTCGCCCGAAATGCCGGCAAATAGGTGTCCGCCATGTCGTGTCGTGAAGCCTCGACATCGACTTCATGCCGCGTCTTCTCGGGTCCGCTGTGGACGGCATAATGTTTGGGCGTCGCGACTACCTTCAGATAGTGAGAATCACTGCCCTGCAAGCCCTGCACAAATGCGACTCCCATCCTCGCCGTCAGGTAGGGATCTTCTCCGTAGGTTTCCTGGCCACGACCCCAGCGCGGATCCCGAAAGATATTGATGTTTGGTGACCAAGGCGTGAGGCCGTGATACCAGTCGCTGGACCCATCCGGTCCACGGCCCACGTTGTACTTCGCGCGAAACTCCGTGCTGATTACGTCGGCATCCCGACGTATCAGCGCATCATCGAAAGTCGCGGCAAGCGCGATCGCTTGCGGGAAGACGGTCGCAATACCCGCTCGCGCCACACCGTGCAAACCTTCATTCCACCAGTTGTATTCCGGAATGCCCAACCGCTGGACCGCCTCCGAGGTATGCCCCAGCTGCGAGACTTTCTCCTCGAGCGTCATATGGGAGACCAGATCGCGAGCCCGCTCTGCAAACGACAGCCTGGTGTCGTGGAACCTTTCATTTTCCGCCGTGGCCGAGTTTGTTGTTCCCAGCAGCACGGCCAGCGCGGATACCAGCTTGGCGTTCACGAGCTCATTCTCCCTGGGCCGGGCCCTCAGCCCTCATCCATTGACCAATCCTTGCATCGCCTCATTGTAGCGAGATCCCGCGACGGCGCCACGCGGCGCGATCCTGTCGATCTCGTCGAGCTCCTGCCGGGTCAGTTGCGAGTCGGCGGCACGGACATTCTCCTCCAGCCGCTTCGCGCTGCTGGTGCCCGGAATCGGCACCACATTGTCATGCCTCTGGAGTAACCAAGCCAATGCGAGCTGTGCCGGTGTGCAACCTTTACGGGTTGCGAGTTGTTGCAGATGCTCGGCCAGCTGCAGATTCTTCGCGAAATTCTCACCCTGAAAGCGCGGGTTACCTCGCCGCCAGTCATCAGCGGCAAGGTCTTCGGGCTTGCGGAAACGCCCCGCTAGAAAGCCACGGCCCAGAGGGCTGTAAGCTACCAGCGCGATACCCAACTCCTCGAGCACCGGCAATAACTCCTCTTCGGGCTCGCGGCTGAACAAGGAATATTCGGTCTGAATGGCTGCCAGAGGATGCACCTCGTTCGCCCGGCGAACCGTGGCGGCCGCAGGCTCGGACAGCCCGATGTGTCGTACTTTGCCCTGTTTCACCAGATCGGCCATCGCGCCCACCGTCTCTTCGATCGGTGTGCCGGGATCAACCCGGTGGAGGTAGTACAGGTCAATGTAGTCCACCTCGAGCCGCGCCAGCGAAGCCTCGCACGCCTCTCGAACATACTGCCTGCTCCCGTTGATCATTCCCCGCGGCGACTCCCGCCGCTGGTTGGCACTGACACCCGTGGTAAACCCGAACTTTGTTGCCAGTGTGATCCGATCACGAGGCCGGCCTTTGATCGCCTTGCCAACCTGACGCTCCGAATTGCCGTAAACATCAGCTGTATCAAGCAAAGTAACGCCAAGGTCGAGCGCACGATGTATCAAAGCGACGGCCTCGTCGTCGTCGCGCACGCTACTCGTATACACCTCGGCAATGCCTATGCTCATGCAGCCGAGTCCGATGGGAAAAACATCCGGGCCAGTGCGGCCCAGCTTGCGATTCTTCATTGAACAACCCCTATCG
>Ga0105240_10001087_pt1 | contig 48005 bp, 33 predicted proteins | sample KBSC54metaG_FD_80426 | JGI IMG/M metagenome (GOLD analysis project Ga0105240, IMG submission 80426) | Corn rhizosphere microbial communities from Kellogg Biological Station, Michigan, USA - KBS C5-4 metaG | ecosystem: Host-associated > Plants > Roots > Rhizosphere > Soil | place: Michigan, USA... | reverse complement strand
TGCTTACGGCGTTAGCTTGCGGTTTTTTCGGCGCCAGCCTCGCACGGAGTTCTAGGTGGCGACGCCGGTAAAGGGCGCGCCCCTGCGGCGCATCGACGGGCTGCCCGACCGCGCGGACCCGCATTCGTCGTCACGCGATGACGATGGCCAGACAGGCGGAGCCGTCGCCGATGAGGAGGACGAGGTGTTCTTGCTCGAGACGTTGATGGACCACGTCCCCGACACCATCTACTTCAAGGATCGGGACAGCCGGTTCACCCGCATCAACCGTCTGGCCGCCACCCGCTACGGGCTGGCCAGCCCGGCGCTCGCCGTGGGGCTGAGTGACTTCGACCTCTTCACCGAGGAGCACGCCGCGCAAGCGCTGCGCGACGAGCAGGAGATCATCCGCACCGGCCAGCCGCTGGTGAACGTGGAGGAGAAGGAGACGCTGGCGGACGGCCAGGTTCGCTGGGTCTCGACCACGAAGATGCCGCTGCGTGATCAGCAGGGCAACATCGTGGGCACGTTCGGGATCTCGCGCGACATCACCGCGCGCAAGAACGTCGAGGAGCAGCTGCAGCGGCGCGCCTTCTACGATCCGCTGACCGAGCTGCCCAACCGGGCCCTGTTCCTCGATCGCCTGCAGCACCTGTTGCAGCGGGGGCGGCGCGTGCTGGGGACCCCGATGTTCGCGTTGCTGTACCTGGATCTGGATCGCTTCAAGGCGGTCAACGACAGCCTGGGACACCAGATGGGCGACGAGCTGTTGATCGGCACCGCGCGCCGGCTCGAGCGCTGCCTGCGCCCCGGCGACACGCTGGCGCGCCTGGGCGGCGACGAGTTCACCATCCTGCTCGACGAGATCTCCTGTCAGGCGGACGCGACCGGCGTCGCCGAACGGATCCGGGAGGAGCTGACCGCCCCGTTCATGCTGCGGGGGCACGAGATCTTCACCAGCGTCAGCGTGGGGATCGCCCTGTCGAGCGAAGGCTACGAGTCGCCCAACGAGATGCTGCGCGACGCGGACACGGCGATGTATCGGGCCAAGGCGGCCGGTCACGCCCGACACCAGGTTTTCGACGCGGACATGCACGAGCACGCCGTGACGGCGCTGCGCCTGGAGACCGATCTGCGACGCGCGCTGGAGCGCCGCGAGATCGTCCCCTTCTACCAGCCCATCGTCGATCTCGACGACGGCACGGTCGTCGGCTTCGAGGCGCTCGCTCGCTGGCGCCACCCGGACCGGGGCACCCTGCTTCCCGAGGACTTCCTTTCCCTGGCGGAGGACACCGGGCTGATCGGCGCGATCGACGAATCGATCCTGGCCGCCGCCTGCCGGCAGGCGCGCGCCTGGCAGCGCGCCTACCCGCAGCGGGCCGACCTGGGGATCAGCGTGAACGTCTCGGGCCGACAGATCGCGGACGGCACGGCACCGGCGATGGTGGAGCGGGTGCTGCGCGCGACGGGCCTCGCGCCCGCCACCCTGACCATCGAGATCAGCGAGAGCGCGCTCATGCACGACATCGAGGCGGGCACGCGCGTGCTGCAGCAGCTGCGCGCGATGTCGGTGGGCCTGCGGATGGACGACTTCGGCGCCGGCTACTCGTCGCTGGCGTACCTGCACGGCCTGCCGGTGCGCGCCTTGAAGATCGCGCGCTCGTTCGTGGCCCGGCTGGACGGCGCCCCCCAGCAGCTGGCGATCGTCAAGGCGATCGTCTCGCTGGCCCAGGGGCTGGGGATGGAGGAGGCCGCCGTCGGCATCGAGACCGAGGCCCAGGTGGACGCCCTGCGGGCGCTCGGCTGCCGGCGCGGCCAGGGCTGGCTGTTCTCGAAGCCGCTGCCGGCCGACGCCGCGGAACGGTTCCTGACCAGCGCCCCCGCCCCCCGGGGCTGAGCAGGCGGGCCGCGCCCTTCCGGGCGCCGCCTCGCGCTGCCCCCCGGGCGGCGCTTCAGGCGACCATTTCGGTCAGCAGGCCCTTGGGCAGGGACGAGTCGCCGAAGTTATCTGTCGGGCCGCCGCCCGACTTGGTCACGCCTGCCGCCGTCAGCAGCGTGTTCAGCACCTTGTTGACCCCGGAGACGGAGGGATCGCCCGCCTTGCCGTCCTGGCTGCCCGCGGGTTGCGCGCCGGTGCCCACCACCACGTACTGCCCCTGCTTGAAGTAGCCGTTCGCCGAGCCCGCCTGGATCCAGGGGATGTTGCTGAACGAGTGGGCGCCCGTCGCCACCTGATTGCAGTAGATGGTCACGCCCTGGTCGAACAATGGGCCGGTGGGCGTGGTGTACTGGGAGACCGTGTCCAGCAGGTACTTGTAGTAGTTCAACATCATGCGATCGATGTAGTTGTGGAACGGAATGGCGTTCGCCACCTGCCGGTGCGACACGTCGTGGAACTTCGCGGACTGGCCGTTGTACGTGTAGACGTGGTCGTCGATGCGATCGCCGATCTTCAGGACGGCCACCCGGCTGTAGTCCGCCGCCGCCGAGAACGCCATCAGCTCCATGAACAGCTTCACGGCCTGATCGCGCGTCGACTGGTCGTAGGGCTTCGGATCGATGGTCTTCATCGAGCTGACGTCCGCGTCGGGGATCGTCAGCGTCGTGCCGGTCATCTGCACCTCGATGTTGCGGATGGCGGTCAGGTGCTGGTCCAGGCGGTCGCGGTCGCTCTGGCTCAGGTCGGTGCGTGACAGCAGCGCCTGGATCTGCGGGCGCAGGATGTCGTTGATGCTCTTGCTGCGCGCCGCGCGCTGCATCTGGGCGGTCGCCTGCGCCGAGGTGGAGCTGGAGCCGTTGCCGATCGCGCCGATGATGGTCTGGTACGCCTTGTAGGGCGAATCGATGTACACGCGCGGCTGCTGCGGCGTCACGTACGAGACGTAGCCGGGGATGTCGAACCCGGTGCCGCCCGGCGAGAACATGCCCGCGTGCATGACCAGCGGGTCGCGGCCGGGCGGGTTCTTCGCCTGGGCGATGGCGGTGTCGACGGAGATCCCCATGGCCTTGCAGTTGGTGCTGCCGGTCGTGATCTTCGCGGCCGTCAGGATCTGCGCGTCAGCCGCCGAGTGCGAGCACCCGTTCGAGCTGTAGGGCAGGTTGATGCCGCGGACGATCAGCAGCTTCTCGGCGTAGTCCGCCAGCTCGCCGGTGGAGCGGCTGGCCTTGTCCGACGTCATGCTGGCCTTGGTCAGGGCCCCCGTCGCCGTCGGCCAGAACATCTCGGGCTCGCTGCTCACGCTCAGCGACACGCCGGCCTGGACCACGCCGTTGTCCCCCACGACCAGGAGGACGAAGGGGGACCGCGTGGCGTCCTGGGCCGACGCCTTGCGCGGCATGAACGTCTCGAGCAACGGCAACCCCAGCATGAAGCCCCCGGCGCCCCGCAACACCATTCGTCGATTCATCTTGAACGCGTCTTGGTTTTTCATGAGTGCTGGTCCGATCAAGGGAGTCGATTGAGGAAGGCGTCGCTCGTCACGATGGCGAGCTCGAGATCGTGCAGCGAGATCATCCCGGCGCGGGACAGCCGCGCGTAGTAGTCGACCGTCGGCTGCTCGTCGTCGGTCAGGGGGCGCCCGTGCAGGTAGCTCATCATGTTCTGCAGGTAGCAGGCATGCGTCTCCTTCGTGTTGGCCAGCAGCTGCGACAGCTCGACGCCGTTCTGGAAGGACTGCAGCTGACCGTCGAGGGTGTAGCTGTCCGACGCGTCGACCGTCTGCCCCTGGTCCATCGTCCGGTACTCACCGATGGCGTCGTAGTTCTCGAAGGCATACCCCAGCGGGTTGAACAGCGTCCCGTGGCACGCCTGGCCGCAGGTCCCCTTCCCCGTCGTCATCTCGACGCGCTCGCGGTTGGTCAGCCCGGGCGTGACCGGGATCATCGTCCCGGCGGCCTTGGGGTCGGGCGGCGGCAGCGTCTTGCACAGGATCCGCTCGGCGATGAACACGCCCCGGTGGATGATGTCGGGCTCGTTGCCCACGCCCAGGTAGGCCGACAGGAACCCCGCCGTCGTCAGCAACCCCGACCGGCGCGCCGGATCGAGATCGACCTTCGTCAGCATGACCGGGTCGCTGGAGTAGTTGCCGCTGACGCCGTAGATGGGCGCCAGCAGCGAGTCCACGAAGCCGACGGGCGTCGTGTAGAAGTCCTTCACGCCGCGGCCCTGGGCGAACACCCAGTCCAGCATCTGCAGCACCTCTTGCTTCATGGCGGCGGGGCTGTTCGCCTTGAAGTCCGGGAACACGGTGGTGTCGCGCGTGATCCCGTCGTAGGCGCCCAGGCGATAGACCTGCAGGTTCAGGTCGTTCAGGCCTCCTGTGCCGGTGGCGCCGTCCAGCAGGCGCTTGGCCTGGGTGGTGATGCTGGTCTTGTCGTGCAGCTGGCCGGCCGCGGCGGCCGACAGCAGCGTGTCGTCGGGGATGCTGTTGGTGATGGCGAGCGCCAGCTTGGCCCCTACCTCCCAGTCGGTGAGGGGGATGGTCGTGCTCCCGGTCTTCGCTGTCCCCAGCTCGGTCCGGTAAAGGAAGTATGGCGACTGCAGCATCGCCTGGATCACCAGGCTGACGCCCCCCTTGAACGTGTCGACCCCCGGGTACAGCGTCGACGCCTGGTTGAACAGCGTCAGGTGGGTGGTCACCTCGGCGTCGGTCAGCGGGCGGCGGAACGCGCGCTGGCCGAAGGCGGTGATGAACGCCTTGGCCTTGGCCGTGGCGTCGGTGGGCGCGTTCGCCGGCATCAGGCGGGCCAGCGCCGTCGCGTCGCCGGTCACCTTGCCGGCGAGCGCTTCCGAGGCGTCGAAGAGCTCCGAGCGCAGCTGCTCGGTGACGTAGAGGGCGTCGACCTCGTCGTCGAACCCGATCAGCGCGTCGCCCGACACCATGCTGTCGACGTCGGAGATGTCCGTCAGCTTCAGCAGGTCGCGCACGGCGTTCGACCACTGCTGCCGGCTGAGACGCGCCACCCGGGAGGTCGCGACCAGGACCGACGCGGGAGGCGAGGAGGGAATGGCGTACGGATCGTCGCCGGAGCCGCCGCTGCCCTGACCACCGCCCGAGCCCTGGCTGCCGCCCGACTGGCTACCGCCCCCCGTCGCCGAGCCGCTGGAACCGCCGGAGCCGGCCGGCGACGAGCCGCCGCTACCACCGGTCCGCGAGCCGCCGCTGCCGGACGACGAGGAGCCGCCGCTGCCGCTCCCCGTGCTCCCGGTTCCGGTCCCGCCCGTGGACGTATAAGTCGAGCCGATCTCGCCCGAGCAGCCGACGCCCAGGCAGAGCATCGCCGTGAGGGACGCCGTCAGCGCGCGCGGCCTGGCGCGGCTCACGACCGCTGGAACAGGTCCCGAAGGATGAGCTGGGGAACGATCGTTGGACATGGGCCACCTCTTCACGGGCTCCTCCTCGGGTGATGTAGGGCTTTTCCCTGCCCCGGCGTCTAGCGGCGCCCTGGTACATTGCTACTGTCGGAACGTTCGCCGTTGTTCAACGTTCCGTTCGGTGACCGGCGGTCTCCGGGACGGCGCCGGCAAATTTCCGAACGATTCAGGCGCGCCGGCCGCCGGCGAACCGGCCATTTTTTCTGCCAAAACGTCACCGTGGCGACAATCACGGTAGATGATGCGAGAAAGCGCCGAGCGGCGAGAGGTCTGTCCCGGGGGGTCCCGTTCCCGATCGTCTTTGCGCCACTGGACGACGGCCGCCGGCCTGGCCGTCCTGGTCTCGGCATGTGGAGGGGGCTCGGGAAGCGGCGGCGGCACCGGCGGCATGGCCAGCACCGGAAGCTCGGGCGGTAGCGCCGGCTCCGGGGGCAGCAGCCCTGACGGCTCGGGGGGGCAGACCTCCGGGTCGGGCGGGGCCGGCACCGGCAGCGGGGGCCGTACCGGTCAGACCGGTGGCGCCACCGGCTCAGGCGGGGCAGCCCCTTCCGGCTCGGGCGGTAGCCCTGGCGCGGCGTCCGGAGGGGCGACGCCCGGTACGGGTGGCGCGACCGGGAGCGGCGGGCGGGCGAGCACCGGCTCGGGCGGAGCGACGGCCTCGGGCGGGGCCAGCGCCAGCGGGGGCAGCCCCGGCTCGGGGGGTGCGGTCGGCTCCGGCGGGGCGAGCAGCCCCGCGAACGTGCTGGTCACGTCGGCGTCCGGGGCGTTCTGGAAGACCGGCACGTTGACCGAGTCCACCGCGAACGCCACCGTCACCGTGAACGACGCGAACGCCTACCAGACCTGGGAGGGCTTCGGGGGCGCGTTCAACGAGAAGGGGTGGAGCTACCTGACGACGGACGACATGAAGACGCAGGCGCTGCAGCTGCTGTTCGGCGCGGACGGCTGCAACTTCGCCTGGGGCCGCATCCCCATCGGCGCCAGCGACTACGCGATGGATCGGTACTCGCTGAACGAGACCTCGGGCGACACCTCGATGAGCAAGTTCTCGATCGACCGCGACATGATGAAGTTGATCCCGTACATCAAGGCCGCGCAGGGCGTGAAGCCGGACATCCGGTTCTGGGCCAGCCCGTGGTCGCCGCCCACCTGGATGAAGACGGGCCCGTACAATCCCAACACGGGCGCGTCGCACTCGAACTTCGACGGCGGCGTGATGAAGAGCGACGACGCCACCCTGCAGGCGTTCGCGCTGTACCTGGTGAAGTTCGTTCAGGCCTACGCCGACCAGGGGATCAAGGTCGAGGCGGTCTCGCCCCAGAACGAGCCGAACTACCAGCAGAACTATCCGTCCTGCCACTGGGACACCTCCACGTTCGTCACGTTCGTGGGGAAGTACCTGGGGCCGGCGCTGGCCAGCGCGAACCTGGAAACGAAGGTGCTGGACGGGACGCTGTCCAACCCCAGCGGCGACGCCGACATCGGACAGATGGTGCTGAAGGACTCCACGGCCAAGAGCTTCATCCGCGCGATCGGCGTGCAGTGGGGCATGGCCGACTCGGGTCCCGTCGGCACCTTGAAAGGCCTGGCGGGCAACATCCCGCTGTGGCTGTCGGAGACGAAGTGCGGCGGCACGATCGGCTCGACGGCGCCCGCGCCCAACGACTTCAGCTATGGCAAGGACACCTGGGGCTACATCAGCACGGCCATCAAGAACGGCCTGACCGCGTACAACGCCTGGAACATGGTGCTGGACAAGGGCGGGCTGGGCATCGACGACACCCGCAAGTGGCCCCAGAACGCGCTGCTGGTGGCGGACTCGGGCACCATCACGGCGACGCCCGCGTACTACGTGTTCCGCCACTTCTCGCAGTTCGTGGTGCCGGGCGCCAAGCGCGTGGACGCCACCGGTGGCGACGCCGTCGCCTTCAAGAATCCGGACGGCAGCCTGGTGGCCGTCATGTTCAACAGCGGTTCGGCCAACAACAACTACGTCGTCTCGATCGGCGGCAAGAAGCTGCAGTTCGCGATGCCGTCCGCGGCCTGGGCGACGATCAAGTTCTCAAACTAGTCAGGCGGTTCGCCGCGGCGGGCGGCCGTCGAGGTCGCGGGGGTGCCGCGGTCTTTTGAGCCAGTCGGGATGTCTTCGTCCACTGCGGGGCTGCAAATGGCCTGACCCGCAGCGACCGAGGATGATCTCGGCGGACGGACAGGCAGCAAGGATTGCCTGATGAGAGCCGCCCGTCCCGCGGGACCTTTGATCGTGCTGATGCTCGCCACCGCGCTGGCCTGTTCCCAGGCGGACGGCCGCGGTGGCGGGTCCGGCGGGACCACGCCCGCCGCCGGCACGGGCGGCGCCAGTGACGACCCGCCGGGCGACGCCGGTCCCCAGGACGGGGGTGGCTCGGGCGGCACCACGCAGACCGGCGGCGCCGGTCCGGCACACAGCGGCGGAACGAACGGCAGCGGCGGCGCGCTCGGCTCGGGTGGCGACCGCGGTGCCGGATCCACCGGCGGCGCGAGCGGCAGCGGGGGCACCGCCGCCGGTGGCGGCGCGATCGGACAGGGGAGCGGCGGCGACCAGCACGGCAGCGGGGGGCGGGGGGCGGGGAGCGGAGGTGTCGCGTCCTCTGGTGACTCGACCGGCAACGGCGGACAAGCCGGACCGGGGGGTCGAAGCGGCGCGGGCGGCCGAGCCGCGAGCGGCGGGATTGCGGGCGCCGGCGGACAGGGCGGGCACCGGTCGATCTCGTTCGGGACCTACCTCGACGCCGGCAGCGTCGTCGCCGCCGCCCAGCAGCTCGCGAAGTCGGCGGCCACCCCTGGGTCGTCCTCGTGGCAGGCCAGGGGCGATCAGCACCGCACCTATCGCTTCTCCGACGCCAGCACCGACGAGCCCTACCGCCTGTACGTGCCCACCGACTGGGACGGCAAGACGCCGCTGCCGCTGGTGATGTTCCTGCACGGCGCTGGCAACGACGAGAACTCGTACCTGGACCAGAACGGGATGCAGATGATCAACCTGGCCCAGCAGCACGGGTTCATCCTGGTCTCTCCCCTCGGCTACACGGGCGCGTACGGCAACTTCTTGAGATTGTCGGCGCCGTTCGGCGACGAGGCCGATGCCGCCATGCTGATGGCACAGGTCACGCCCGACAGCGAACGCACCAACGAGTTGAGCGAGGAAGACGTCATCAACGTGCTGGAGCTGGTCCTCGCCGAGTATCCGGTCGACCGCGCCGCCGTGTTCCTGACCGGACATTCGATGGGCAGCGGAGGGGCCTGGTACATCGGCGGGAAGTACGCGACGTACTGGCGCGCGCTGGCGCCCATGTCGGGGCCGTTCGTGCAGCAGGACGGCTACCCGTGGGAGGCCGTGCGCCCGCTGTCGCTGTTCGTGACCGAAGGGACGCAGGCCCCCTCGCTCAGCGCGAGCCACCTGTTGCGGGACTGGCTGAGCAGCAACGGCTTCACCTCGAAGTACGAGGAGGTGAACGCCGATCATCCCGGCATGGTGAAGCTGGTGCTGCCCGACGTGTTCGACTTCTTCGCGACCCTGCGCGCGCACTGAGCGCGCCGGCTGGCTCGGCCCTCCGCCGGCGGGCGCGCAGGCGCTCTCGCGTGAACAGGGAACCGCCCTCTCCTGCCCCCCCGAACGACGACGGGTACCCGTCGATGGGTTGAAAGTCGTCATCAGGGTCATCGTCACCGCCGACGGACGAGTGGAGTCCGCGATCGTATCGTCCGACCCGCCATGGCTTCGGCCGGGCGGCCATCGCGTGCGCTTCGTCTGCCAATAGCTCGGAAATACCGAATTGTCGTCGCTGAACTTCCGCATTGCCGATGCACCCGACCGTTCTTAGATCGCCAAAGACGCAGGAGGGCCGTGGGACGGACAGAGTGGACGCGGGTCGCATTCCCGTCCTCGCGACACTTTGCGAGGAGGTCCCATGTCGCCATTCGATGTCTACCAGTCCGTCATACCCGGTCTCTCGAACGGAAAAGGCGCAACAATCCCCAGAGATAACGTCGTCACCCCCAGCGATGACGCCATCGCCGAGCGGGCCTACCAGCTGTTCCTGGCCCGCGGCGGAGAACACGGCTTCGACCTCGAAGACTGGGCGGATGCGCGGCGCGACCTGATGGGCGAGGCGCTGGTCTCCAGCAAGACCCCGCCCGACGGCCCGGCCGATGCCTGAGTCACGTTTTCGAATCTACCCAGGAAGGAAAATCAGACATGTCCATTAGATCATCCATATTGGTTTGCGCGCTCGTCGCGGGCTGCGGAACGACGAAGACCACCCCGACGGGGGTCCACGCCGAGGCGTCCTCGGCGTCGATCCGGGCCGCTGAAGAGGTGGGCGCGACCCACACGCCGCAGGCGGCGCTGCACCTGCAACTGGCCAAGGAGCAGTTCGAGGCCGCGCGCAAGATGGACGCGCCCGACGATCGCGATCATGCCGATCGGCTGTTGATGCGCTCGCAGGCCGATGCAGAGCTGGCCCTGGCGCTGGCCCGCACGGAAAACGAGAAGGCCGAAGCCCAAGGTGCCGTCACGCGCGTGAAGACCCTGAAGGACTCGGCGAACCCCCAGTGAAGAAGATTACAAGGAGCCCCGTCATGAATACCGGAAGTACATTTCGCCTCATAACCTCTTTTTGCGGCCCACTGCTGGCGATCTTCCTCGCTGCTTGCGCCACCGTCACCCCCGTCGAGTTGACGAATGCCCGCGCCGCCTACACGCGCGCCAGCGCCGGACCTGCCGCCCAGTACACGCCGGTCGACCTGCACAAGGCCCGGGTCGCGCTGGACAAGGCAGAGCAGAGCTTCGCGGAGGAGAAGGACTCACAGAAGACCATCGATCTCGCCTACATCGCGGAGCGGAGCGCCCAGACGGCGGAGGCGCTGGCCGCGGGCGCGATCGCCACGAAGAAGACCGCCGACGCCAAGGAGGCCTACGGCACCGAGCAGGGCGTGATCGTCAAGGACACCCAGGGCGCCCTCAAGAAGTCGCAAGAGCAGCTGGCCCAGACCGAGCAGGCCCGCGCGCAGCAGGAACAGCAGGTCACGACCGAGCGGTCGGCGCGACAGGACGCCGACAGAAAGGCCGATGCCTCCGAGCAGCGCGCCGCCGCCTCCGACCAGAAGGCGAAGGAAGCCAACGACGCGCTGGCCAAGCTGGCCGCGAAGGACGAGGCGCGCGGCCTGGTCATCACGCTGTCCGGCAGCGTGCTGTTTCGCTCGAACGACAGCAACTTGTTGCCCGCCGCGGAGACGCGCCTGAATCAGGTCGCGGAGGCGGTGGTCGCCAAGGGCCATCCCGTCGTCGTCGAGGGCTACACCGACTCGCGAGGCTCCCAGGCCACCAACCTGGCCCTGTCTCAGCGGCGTGCGGAGTCGGTGCGCAGCTACCTGATCTCACGCGGGGTGCCGCAGGACACCATCTCGGCGCACGGCATGGGCGCCGACCGGCCGGTGGCGGAGAACACCAACGCCGAGGGCCGGGCGAACAATCGCCGCGTCGAGATCGTCATCGCCAAGAACGAAGCCGGAAAGTAGCGGCCGCGTCCGGACCGCCCCGGGCCGGTTGGCCGGCTACGAGGCTGGCCGGCCGCCACGGGCGAAGACGTCCTGACGCGCCTTCGTGACGACGGCTGCCACGGCCGGGTGGTGAAGCCGCTGGTCGACGGAGATCGCATAGAACTGCTGCCGCACGTTCTTCAGACGGCCCGCCACCTCGACGTTGTAGCGTCGTCGAAACTCGTCCTCGAAGACGGTCGGCGCAGGAAAGAACCCCTGTCCCTCCTCGCCGAACGCGTACATCAGCGCGCTGTCGTCGAACTCCGCCACCAGGCCGGGCCGCACGCGGTTGCTCTCGAACCACTGGTCGAGCATCCGCCGGATGGTGGCGTGGGCGCTGGGCAGCAGACAGGGGGCATCGTCGAGAGATCGGGGGAATCCCTTGCGCAGCCGCCTGGCGAGCTTGGCCCCGGCCAGGAACGTCGTGCCGCACTCGCCGAGCAGGTGATTGTAGGCGTGCGATCTGGTGCCGGGGCCGATCGGTCGATCCGCGAGGACGAGATCCAGCTCCTGCCCGGCCAGCTCGCTCATGAAGTCCTCGACCACCCGGTCCTCGCGGCAGACCAGGTAGATGGGCCGGCCAATCTGAAAGGCCGGCGCGAGGAGCTTCTGCACCAGCGCCTTGGGAAGGGCGTCCGACACGCCCACCGTGAAGCGGAGGGGCCTGGTGGAGCCCTGTCCCTTGAGGGTCCCCATGAGGTCGCGACCGATCGCGAAGATCTCGTCGGCATACCGAAAGACGGTGCGGCCGACGCTGGTGAGGACCAGCCCCCGCCCCACCCGCTCGAACAGCTTCTCGCCGATGACCTCCTCCAACCGGCGGACCTGGCCGCTGATCGTCGGCTGGGCCAGCCGCAGCTCGCGGCTGGCGCGAACGACGCTGCCGTAGCGGGCCACGGTCCAGAAGTACAGGAGGTGGTGATAATTCAGCCATTCCATGCCCACCACGATACCCCGAGCGGCGGGCGCGACCTCACCGATGGTATCGCCGGGGCTGGGTGTCCCGCGGACGCGCGTTCCGGTCGACGCCAGCGTTCCCGGGGCACGGCCGCGGGGACGGGCCGAGAGCGGCTTCATGGGGCCGCGTCACGCCGCCGCGTCGGGGGTCCTCTTCCGCCAGCAGTACAGGCACAGCGAGGCCGCCGGCATGATCATTCCGCCGCAGGCCCCGCACGCCACCCGCGCCGGCCCTTGCTCGTTGGCCCCGACCAGGTGACCGATCAGGGCCAGCTCGTCGAGCGTGGTCTGGACGCGCGCGAGCACCTCGTCGCGCGCCACCGCCGCGTCCGCCGTCGCCGTCTGGCGCAGCTTCCCGATCGCCGCGCGTGCCGCCTCCAGGTGTCTCCCGATCTCCGCGCCATTGCTGCCGATCGATTGGTCCATGGTGGGACAGCATAGGCGCCGAAGGGTCGACCGCACACCACGGTGTTTTCGAAGCGTCCCGGTTGATATTCCTCATGGCCGGCGCGACGCGTACGCCTCACAGTGGGTCGGCCATGGGCACACCAGAGACCGAGAAGACAGAAGAGACGGCGAAGACGACCAAGATGACGAAGCAGGGCGTCCGCGACCTCAACCACCTGACCCGCAACAAGCCAGTGCCCGCCCCGGAAGAGGTCCCCACCCCGGCGGCCGACGATGCGCCCGTCGTCGACGAGCGCGCCAGCAGCCCAACCGAGGCGTGATTGGCCGCGAATCACGCTGACCTCGCTCTCGCGTTTCAGAATCTTGACCGTCCCGTCCGGCGCGTGAACCCGCCAGGAGCGCGTGACCGACGCCCCCCCGGTTGCCGGCTCTGGGAGCGCTGGCGATGAGCTCGCGCCGGCGCTGACCGCAGGCCTGTCCATCACGTACGGCGTTTCCTGCGCGGAGCGCGGGTGACACCGGATCGCCACGTGACGATTCGGTCGGGTTCTTGCCACGATCCTTGCGAAAGGTTCGCCGCGCACCCAAGAGAGACGCGGCAGACCGACGCGACACCCGAGCGATCGCAAGCACCGGGGGTCGGGAATCATGGGATTCCCGGTCGGCGCAACGGGAGGGACGAGCATGGTGAGTGCGCCGCTATCGCAAGAAGAGCTGGAGGCCGTGGACGCGTACTGGCGCGCCGCGAACTACCTGACGGTCGGGCAGATCTATCTCCAGGACAATCCGCTGCTCCGCGAGCCGCTCCGGCCGGAGCACATCAAGCCCCGCTTGCTGGGGCACTGGGGAACTTCCCCCGGCCTGAACCTGATCTACGTGCACATGAACCGCGCCATCCGGGCGCGCGGGCTCGATGCGATCTATCTCGCCGGTCCGGGGCACGGCGGCCCGGCCCTGCTGGCCAACGTGTACCTGGAGGGGACGTACTCCGAGCTGTATCCGTCCGTCACCCAGGACGCCGCCGGCATGCGCGCCCTGTTCCGCCAGTTCTCCACGCCGGGGGGCGTGCCCAGTCACGTCGGCCCTCCCACCCCCGGGTCGATTCACGAGGGCGGCGAACTGGGCTACGTGCTGACCCACGCCTTCGGCGCGGTCTTCGACAATCCAGGATTGCTCGCGCTGGCCGTCGTGGGAGACGGCGAGGCCGAGACGGGACCGCTCGAGGGCTCCTGGAAGGGGATCAGCTTCCTCAACCCGGTGCACGACGGCGCGGTGCTGCCCATCCTGCACCTGAACGGATACAAGATCTCCGGGCCCACCGTGCTCGGGCGCGCGTCGGACGACGAGGTCCGCTCGCTGCTGCGTGGGCACGGCTACGACCCGCGCCTGGTCTCGGGCGATGATCCTTTCGAGGTCCATCGCACCTTCGCGGCGGCGCTGGACCAGGCGCTGGACGACATCGAGGTGATCCAGCGGGTCGCGCGCTCGGATCGCTTCAGCCGCCGTCCGCGCTGGCCGGTGCTGGTGCTTCGCACGCCCAAGGGATGGACGGGCCCGAAGCAGGTGGACGGCGTCGCGGTGGAGGGGACGTTCCGCGCCCACCAGGTCCCGCTTTCGGGGGTGAGGACCAACCCCGATCACCTGGCGCTGCTGGAGTCCTGGATGCGCAGCTACCGGCCCGAGACCCTGTTCGACGCCGGGGGGCGTCTGCAGCCCGGCTTGCGCAAGCTGGCCCCGGACGGAGAGCGCCGCATGGGGGCCAACCCCCATGCGAACGGCGGCCGGCTGACCGTTTCCCTCGAGCTGCCGCCCATCGAGGCGCACGCCCTGCCCGTCCCCGCGCCAGGCGGGCAGAACCACGAGTCGACCCTGCAGCTGGGGAAGTGGTTGCGCGACATCTATCGCCTGAACCCCTCCAGCTTCAGGCTGTTCTGTCCCGACGAGACCAACTCGAACCGGCTGGGCAGCGTGTTCGAGACGCAGAACCGATGCCTGGTCGAGCGGATCGAGGCCGGCGACGATCACGTCGCCTTCGACGGTCGCGTGATGGAGGTGCTGAACGAGCACAACTGCGAGGGGTGGCTGGAGGGCTACCTGCTGACGGGACGGCACGGCCTGTTCGCGACGTACGAGGCCTTCGCGATGATCGTCGCCTCCATGGCGACCCAGCACGCGAAGTGGCTGGAGGCCTGCCTGGATCTGCCCTGGCGCGCGCCGCTGCCGTCGCTGAACATCCTGCTCACGTCCACCTGCTGGCGAAACGACCACAACGGCTTCAGCCATCAGGGCCCCGGCTTCATGGAGGTCATCCTCTCCAAGAAGGGGAGCATCAGCCGCATCTACTTGCCGCCCGACGCCAACTGCCTGCTGTCGATGGCGGAGCACGTGCTGGGCAGCCACGACTACGTCAACCTGCTGATCATCGACAAGCAGCCGCAGCTGCAGTGGCTGGATCTGGCGGCGGCCCGGTTGCACTGCGCGCGCGGCGCCTCCACCTGGGAGTGGGCGGGCAGCGCCGACAGCGCCGAGCCCGACGTGGTGCTGGGATGCGCCGGGGACATCCCCACGCTGGAGACCGTGGCCGCCGCCTGGTGGCTGCGACGGAGAGTTCCCGAATTGAAGCTGCGCGTGGTGAACGTCGTCGATCTGATGGCGCTGTTCGCGCCGTCGGAGCATCCGCACGGAATGTCCGACGCTCGCTTCGCCGAGCTGTTCCCGCACGACGTGGACGTCGTGTTCGCGTTTCACGGTTACGCGGGGGCCATCCATCAGGTGATCCACGGGCGCGCCCACCCGAGCCGCTTCCATGTCCGCGGCTACCGCGAAGAGGGGACGACGACCACACCCTTCGACATGGTGGTGCTGAACGGGATGAGCCGCTATCACCTGGCCGCCGAGGCCCTGCGCCGGGTCAAGCGGCCCCTGCCGGCGGTGGCGGAGCTGATCGGCGAATGCGAGGCCGTGCTGGCGCGACACCACCTTTACGTCCGCGAGCACTTCGAGGACATGCCGGAGATTCGAGACTGGGTCTGGACCGCGCCGTGAGCGATCCCGGGCTGGCGTTGTGCGTGAACAGCGGCTCCTCGTCGGTGAAGCTGACGGTGCTGGCGGCGGACCGGAGCGGGCCGCGCGGGTCGCAGCAGCGGATCGCGGAGGCCGCGATCGAGGGCGTCGGCACGGCCGCCCCGCGCGCCTGGGTGCGGCGCGCCGGCGACACCGAGCCGAAACCCCGACCGGTCGGGGGCGACGCCGGCGTCGCCGCCACGATCGACCTGGCGCTCTCGCTGGCGCGGGAGCTGGTCCACCAGCCCGCCTTCGTCGTGCACCGCGTGGTCCATGGGGGCGCCCGCCTCCGGCAGGCCGTCCTGGTCGATGACACGTCGCTGGCGGCGATCGAAGCGCTGGCGCCCCTGGCGCCGCTGCACCAGCCGGCGGCCGTGGCGGGGATGCGGGCCGCGCTCCGCCGCTGGCCCGGCGTGCCGCACGTCGCTTGCTTCGACACCGCCTTCCACGCCGACCTGCCCGAGCTGGCCTGGCGGCTGCCGCTGCCGCGCGAGCTGGCAGGTGACGACCTTCGCCGGTACGGGTTTCACGGTCTGTCGTACGGACACGTCATGTGGACGCTGGGCACACCGCCGCCCGAGCGTGTGGTCATCGCTCACCTGGGGAACGGCTCGAGCCTGGTCGCCGTACGGAAAGGGCGGTCGATCGACACCACCATGGGCTTCACGCCGGCCGGCGGCGTCTGCATGGGCACGCGCAGCGGGGACCTGGACCCCGGGGTGTTCTTCTTCCTGGCGAGAGAGCGACGTCTGACCATCGACGACATCGAGCGCGTCTGCGAGCACGAATCGGGGCTGCGCGCGGTGGGCGGCACCTCGGACATGAAGACGCTGATGGCCGAACGGGAGCGGGAGCCGCGCGCCGCGCTGGCCGTCACGATGTTCGCCTACGGCGTGCGAAAGGCCATCGGCGCGCTGGCCGCTGCCCTTGGTGGCCTGGACACGCTGGTCTTCACGGGCGGCATCGGTGCCCACGTGGCGGAGGTCCGGCAAGAGGCTTGCGCTGGCCTGCAGCCGTGGGGGGTCACGCTGGATCCCTCGCGCAACGCCCGCGGCGACGGGCTGGTGAGCAGCGCCGGCAGCGCCTGCCCGGTCCGTGTCGTGGCCGCGGACGAGGAGAGCCAGATGGTCAGGGAGGCGCTCAGCCTCCTCGCGGGGTGACCGCCCCACCGGCGCGCTTCCCAGGCCGCCAGCGGATCGACTTCCGTCGGGCTGGCCCACGGGCGCCGAACCTGGCAGAACTAAGCAAATGCCAATCGGTCCGTTCGATGGGGTGAAGGTGTTCTCGGCCACCAAGGCAAACGATCGCGCGGTGCTGGGCGATGTGGTCACCGCATGGATTCACGATCATCCGGAGAATGAGGTCGTGGACACCGTGGTCAGGCAGTCGTCCGACCACGCTTTCCACTGTCTGACGTTCACGCTGTTCTGGCGGAACAAATCGCCCGCCGGGGCACCGGCGTCCGACCACGGCTAGCTCGTAGCGCCCTGTCCGCGCCGGCCCAGGGCCGCCTGCGCGCACGGGGTAGAAGTTGCGGCTCATGAGGGCCAGGGCGCAGGTTGTGCGCGCGGACTCTCGTGGGGTGTGGCGGTTCCCGTGCGGCGCCGGGCGGGTGCGGCCCGGGCACGCCGGTTGCTCACGCCGCCGGAGCGGAGGAACACGATGACATTCATCCGCTTCGCGAGAACGACCGTGTTGTTGACCGTGGGGGCCGCCGCCTGCACCAGCAGCGGGAAGTCGGTGCGTCCCGACGAGATGAGCGCCGAGGCGCACCGCCAGGAGGCCGCCCGGGTGATGCAGGAGGCCAACGTCGAGAAGAAAGCGGTGAGCGCGCCGCCCAACCTCGCCCTCAGCCCGAACGGAAACCCCGAGGGCTACTACGCGCCGGTGAACCCCTCGGGCCCGGGCTCTGACCCGCGCCCGGAGCGGCTGAATCGACACGCGCAGCAGCATCTGGCGGCGGCCGCGGCGCTGGAGTCCTTCGAAGACAACGAATGCAATTCCGTCCCGCCGGCCACCCGCGCCGCCTGTCCGCTGCTGGGTCCGGCCGTCGCCGTGGAGCTCGTGAACCAGGGGGTGCGCGTCCGGTTCTCGGAGACGGCGAACGTCCCGCGGATCGTGTCGCACATGCGTTGTCACCTGGCCTACGCGCGGACCCGCGGCTTCGATCGCGTGACCACCTGCGCCCTGTACCTGCGCGGGGTCGAGGTCGTCGCCGGCAAGGATGGGCGCAGCGTCGAGCTGGTCAGCCGCGATCCCGCCGTCGTCGCCGCCATCCAGGAGCGCACCAGCGACGAGGTGGTGCTGACCAGCGGCGACCGGCGCTAGGGCCTGCGCCATGCGTGAGCCCGTCAGCCTGGAACGACCTGCGCCACCGGGAAACGTCCTGGTGTTCGCTGGCCCGCCCCGGCGGCGCGTGGCGCCGAGAGGGGAGCCGGCGGCGATCGTCCCGCTGCGCCCCCGGACGCGCCCCAGACGCGAGCGCTGGATCGCCCTGGCCTGGTGGTCGACGGTGGTGTTGCTGATGGTCGCGTACGTGCTCTTGCTGGCCTGGCGGGGACAATCAGGCGCGCTCGCCCGCGCCTGGACCTGGCCCTGAGCACGCCGGCGTCGTGAGGGCCCCGGCGCTCCGGATCGTCGAGGGCCAACGGAAGTAGCGAGCGCCAGGGTGCCGGGCGCCCGTGGAGTCGCTGCGCGGGCCGGTCAGGAAGCCAGCGCCGCCTCTGCTTCCAGGTGCTTTCGGGCGAAGCGAACGAAGTCCGCCTCCGTCAGGATGCCCACCAGCTTGCCGTGCTCCACCACCGGCAGACATCCAAACCGGCTCGACTCGATCAGGGCAGCGGCCAGGGCGGCCGTCGTGTCGGGCGAGACGGTGAGCACGTTGCGCTCCATCATCATCTCGACCGGGATCTCCGCGGCGACGGCGCGCGCGTTCTCTCGGTTGGGATCGCCGTGGCTGACCCAGGCAGACAGCAGCTTCCGGTGCGTGACGAGACCGATCAAGTGCTCGGCGCCGTCGATGACGGGCAGATGTCTCAGGTGCCCCGCGCTCATCAGATGGCGGGCCAGATCCACCGAATCACCGACCTGCAGCGTCTCGACGATCGACGTCATCAAGTCCTTGACCAGCGTCATTGGCCCGCCTCCGGCTGGTGGAACCAGGAGAGCACATGAACCGCCGCGCGCGGCACCGGGGGCGGCGTCGAGCGCGGCGTCCCTACGATGATGGGCGCGATCGCCGCCAGCTCGGGCGGGATGTCCAGCTCGGTCTTCACCTCGGGATCGTTGAGCGCGGGGATGGCGAAGCCGATGCAGCAGGTCCCGAGTCCCAGCGCCCGGGCGGCCAGCTGCAGGTTCTGGGCGGCCAGCCAGCAGTCCGCCTGCGCGTAAACGCCGTTCGCCGGCGCGCAGATCACGATCAGCGTGCCCGCATCGTAGAAGATGTTGAAGCCGCGCGTCGACAGCCGCTGCGCGTACTGCCGGCTCTTGTCGTCGGCGCCCATGCGCTGTAACAGCAGCGACTTCGCCCGCTCCGAGTAGCGATCCAGGCGAGCGGCGTCCTGAATCACCACGAAGCGCCACGGCTGGGTGTTCATGGCGCTCGGCGCCTGCACGGCGACCTCGAGGAGCCGCCTCACGGTGTCCTCGGAGACGCGCTCGGGCAGGAACGACCGGGTGGCGCGACGGCTGTAGATGGCTTCCATGAGTTCCATGTCTTCCCCGCCGTGCAACGGGTGGACCACCTGGCGACAGACGTGCGCGCGTCTCCGCCGCCGGCACTCCGGCCCCTTCGCCGCATTCGTTGCGCGCCGGCCCGGGCCTCGCGCAGCCTGTGCGCGCAGAGCGCCCCGCCGCTCACCGGTTTGGCGCGCGGCGCTGTCGCCGGCCGAGCGTCTTCTCCCCCAGCAGCCAGCGCGGCTTGCGCGGGCTGCCCAGCTGCAGGCCGGCGCGCTGGACGGCGTGGGCGCGCACCACCTCCGCCGCCTCCTCCGCGTCGTCCGTGGTCAGCAGGTTCGCGACGTCACGCGCATCGATCGTGCCCTGGGACAGCATCGGTCCCTGCATCAGCTCGATCAGGGGCCGCCAGTACGCCTTGCCCATCAGGATCAGGGGAAACGCCGCCAGCTTGGCGGTCTGGATGAGCGTCAGCGTCTCGAAGATCTCGTCCATCGTGCCGAATCCGCCGGGCAGCGCGATGAAGCCGTAGGAGTACTTGACCAGCATCACCTTGCGAACGAAGAAGTGCTGGAACTGGATCATGACGTCGAGATAGGGGTTGGGGCGCTGCTCGACGGGGAGCTGGATGTTGCAGCCGATGCTCACGCCGCCCGCCTCCTTGGCCCCGCGGTTGGCGGCCTCCATGATCCCCGGACCGCCGCCGGTCATCACCGTGAACCCTTGCCTGGCCAGGGCGCGCCCCACCTGCTGGCCCAGCAGCGCGTAGGGGTGGGCCGGAGCGAAGCGGGCCGAGCCGAACACGGTCACACACGGCCCGACGAAGTGCAGCGCGCGAAAACCCCTGATGAACTCCGCGCCGATGGCGAGGGCACGGCCCAGCTCTGCCAGGCGAGGACGCGGTCCGGCCAGGAACGGCGCCTCGACGTTCGACCGAGGGGACAGCGGTCCCGGCCAGCTGGGCGGCCCATCCGTGGCGGCCTCGTTCGCGCCCCCGCCGAGCGCGCCTTCGGCCGCGCCACACTCCGAAAGCGCCGGCGAGCCAGACGACGATACGCGAGCCATCGCGCACGGGCCGCTGCAAGCGTGGCGCCACCACGCCGCCGCACTGATGGCATCCGGGCTGCAGGGTATTCGAGCATTCCCAGGCCCAAAACAAGGAGCTGAACGATGGCCAGAACCGAGCAGAGCAAAGAAGACGTCATCAAGCGGATGGGCGACATCCGGACGTTGCGGGATCAGATCCGCGTCGACCTCCACCTGGCCGGCATGGACCTGCGGGACGAGTGGAACAAGCTGGAGAAGAAGCTGCCCGACATTGACCAGGCGCTGGAACCGCTGAAGAGCGCGACCCGCGACGCGCTGGACGCGCTGATCAACGACCTGCGCCGCTTCAGCGAACGCCTGCGGGACGGCGCCCAGCACACCGTGGGGGGGATCATGTCCGCGGCTCCCGCTTCCTGCTCGCCGACCGACTCGCTCGCGCAGGCGCTGGCCCTCATGTGGAGCCGTGACGTGGGCTGCCTGCCGGTCGTCACCGACGGCGGCACCCTGGTCGGGGTGCTCACCGACCGCGACGCCGCCATCGCGGCGGCCACCCGCGGACGACGAATGGACGAGCTGCGCGTCGACGGCGTGATGTCGTCGCGTCCCGTCTCGTGCACGCCTGACGCCCCGTGGGATGAAGCGCTGGGCCTGATGCGGGAAAAGCAGGTCCGCCGGCTGCCGGTGGTGGGCGAGAACGGTGTGGTGGTGGGGATGGTCACGTTCAACGACGTGGCCCGGGCCCTCGGTAACGGCGTCGCCGCCAACCGCGTCCCCTCGTTGTCGCAACAGCTGATGAAGACGCTGCTGGCGGTCAGCGAGCCCCGCGGTCCCCACGCTGCCGGCCTGAACTGACCCGGCCGCTCCGGAGGAGGGCGCGGGTTCCCCGGGGAATTCCCGGCCCCGCGGCCTGGGCGGCCCACCGGTCGCCCGGCGTGGCCGCCCCTCGCCGCGCGAGGCTCAGACCGCGCGCCGCGCGGGGGACTCGTGGAAATAGTGGCGCAGATGCGCGACCAGCTGCGCGTCGCTCGGATGATCCGCGGACTCGATGCCGACGATCCGGGCGCCCAGCGGGTGATCGTGCTTCTGCACGAACTTGAAGAAGTGCAGCTTCGTCATCGACGGCCCCACCAGCAGGACCTGGCCATGATCGCGCAGCGCCAGCGCGACCTCACCGAAGAAGCGCGCCTCGTCGTCGGGATGATTCCGCACCCGCAGATCCGCCTCGTTGGCGTGACGATGAATGTGGGGACCAGGCGAATGAACGACCTCTCCTCCGGTCTTTTCGCCGCCGACCTCGAAGATGCGGGCTTCCTTCTGATCGATCCAGACGATGGCGTGCTTCACGATTGTCTCCTTTTCGCAGGGTCTGACGGGGATGCGGCCGTGTCGGGAGGGTTGCAAGCCCAGGGCCGCGTCCACGGGCGCCGGCCACCGGCTGGGCTATCCATGCAGGACGCGCATTTCGAGCACCCCCTCGCCTCTGCGGCGCAAATGCTGCGACCGGGGCGTGTCTCGCGCGCGCGACCGCGGCGGCGCCGGCCGGCCAGGCGCCGTCAGCACGTTCCTTGCTGGGATGTCCTGGTGACACGCAGGAACCGGGACGGCTTCATCGACCGGGAGTGTGGAAAGGGGGCGATATGGGAGTTCAGCGACGGTGGCAGCGAGTCATTCTGCTTTCGGTGCTCGGCTACGAGGGGCTCGGCGCCCTGGCGGGCGGAGGCCTGCTGACCGCGCGTCCCGACGGTCGGCTCATGGACATCCCAGTCAGCGTCATGCGTGGCGCCTTCAGCGACTTCCTGATTCCGGGTGTCATCCTGTTCGGGCTGGGGGCCTTGAACGTGGCCGCCTTCTTCGCGGTCCTGCGCCGCCATCGTCTCGCCTGGCTGGGCGCGGGTCTCGCGCTCGGCGGCATGATGACCTGGTTCTTCGTGGAGATCGTCATCCTCGGACAGCTCCACCCGTTGCATGCGATGTGGGGGTTCCCGGTGCTCCTGGGCGCCGTCGTGGCGGTGCCGCTGCTGCCCTTTGGTGCGGCGGCGCTGCGCGACACCGGACTGGGTTGCGGCGTCGCCTCCTCGTTCCTTTATGTCGCGATGAACTTGATCGTGGCGCGCCAATGGGTCGGGTACAGCTCCTGGTCGCAGACGATCAGCGAGCTGTCGGCCATCGGCGCGCCCACCCGCCCCCTGTGGGTCGCCCTGGGGATCGTCCATACGTTGCTGGTGACCGCCTTCGGCTGGGGCGTCAGGGTGGCCGCGGGGGACAATCGCCGCCTGCGCGCCGCGGGCACGCTGCTGGCCGTCCACGGCGCGCTGGGCGTCCTGTGGGTGTTTGCGCCGATGCACCTGCGTCCGGTCCTGGCGGCAGGCGGAGGCAACGCCGCGGACACGCTGCACCTCACCTTCGCCGTGGTGACGGAGCTGTTCTTCCTGTCGGCGCTGGCGCTCGCGGCGGCCGCGCTGGGTGCCGCGTTTCGCATCTACTCGGTCGCGACGATGGTCCTGCTGGTCGCGCTCGCGGTCCCGGTGTTCCAGGCGGCCCCGCGCGTGGCGGCGAATTTGCCGACGCCGCTGCTGGGCCTGTGGGAGCGGCTGGACGTCGGCGTCTTCCTGCTGTGGGTGCTCGTGCTGGCGACGGTGTTGCTCGTTCGGGGGCGCGTCTCGCTGACGAGAGGCGCCGTCGTGGCCCGGTACAGGGGCAGCGTGCGGGGTGGCGAGGTTTCACACGGCACGTAGGTCTCTGGAGGAGAAGAACCATGCTCTATCAAACGCTGGCCGTGCTCGCGCTCTCGGCGATCTGCAGCTTCTTGCTCCTGTCCCTGCTGGCCGCGGGGGTGTCAGCGCTTCGCCGCAGCCGCGAGGGCGGCAAGCCGAGGCCGCCGGTTGGCCGTTAGAACCAATGCCATTCACTTGAGCGCCAGGACGCCAGGACGCCAGGTCAGGCGTCAGAATGATTCGGCGAAGACCGCGGAGAAGGACGGGCACGTTGAAGTTGATCAGGAGACCGAGAAGGCGCCCCGTCGCTTTGAGATACGACCGGACCTGGACCCAGTGAATCGGTGCCAGCGCCTCGACGGCCTTCAGCTCGTGGTGGCGGCGGCGCGCCCGACCGACGACGGCGAAGGCAACTCGTCGCTTCCCTCGCCGCCCTTCGTCGCCTGACGGCGGCCTGCCGGCGCTTGACCGTGACGGCCCGCCCCACCACAATTGGTCGAGACCGGTGCGGAGAATCCATGGACTTCATCGAGCGCATCTTCGGCCTCTCTCCCGATCACGGTAGCGGTGTCACGGAGCTGGCCGTAGTGCTCGCGCTGGCCGGCTCGCTGTCGCTCGCCGTGGGCCTGTGGAGACGGCGACGGGCGCGGGCCTCGGCGGCATCGTCCCGCCACTGACCACGCCGCGGCCGCCTCGCACGCGTCCGAGGGGCACCGCCAGCCCCGTTGCCTGGACGAGTTACTTCAGTTCCTCGTACAGGACCGCCGCGCCCACCCCCACCCCGGCGGCCAGACCCACCCATTTCAACCACCCCCACGAGCGCCCGGACGACGCCACCGCCGCCTGGACCGTGTCCGTGGTCTTCAGCAGGACGCGCTTGTTGTTTCGCACCAGCGGCTCCAGCTTGCGCTCCATCGCGTCCAGCGGCTGCCCTTCGTCGACGGGATCGTCGGGTGAGGTGACGATTGCCAGCAGGCCGATCTTCGCCGGCAGCTTCGCCGGGACGTTCCAGGTCCACAGCACCACCTCGGGCTCGGCGGGTCGAACGCTGGCCACGATCGAAGCCGGCCCGATGGGCTGCCAGGGGCTGTCCGCCGCCGGATCGGTGCCCGGATACTGCGACCAGAAGTCCACCGGAAGATCCGGGTAGCTGGCATCCGCCGCCTGCGCCGCCCAGTAGACGCGGACCACCACGTTCGTCGCCTCGTCCGGGCCGCGGTTGTGGACCTGCAAGTAGACGCGGGCCGGCGCCTTCGGATTGGGCGGCCGGTGCTCCATCCCCTCGAACCCGATCGTGTCGAGGGGGCCGTCCGGCGCGTAGTTCACCGTGCTGGCAGGTTTCTGGAACGCCGGCTGGTCGCCCGGCTGGGTGAGCTCGCTGACGACCGACTCGCGATCGATCTTCAGATCGACGCCGTCGGTGGAATGCAGGATGACGGGAGGCTCCGGCGCGGGCTTGAACTCTCCCTCGTCGTCGCTGTCGTCGTCGGCGCTGTCGTCCCCGCTCGCCTCCTCCTCGGTGGATTCCGGCAGGGCTTCTGTCCGGATGGGATCCGGCACCTCCTGCGGCGTCGGAACCAGCCCGATGTCGTAGCGCTGGTCGCGCAGGTACAGATCGACCTCCTTGACCGTGGGCGCACCGGCACAGGGTTCGACGTCGGTGGCGCGCATCCAGGTCCCGCGTCCGTGGGTGAAGGCGATCAGGCGGCGGGTCGATTGCTGGAACCTGAGGTCGTACACCGGTGTCAGGGGCAGGCCGTCGTCGATGCGCTCCCAGGTGTCGCCGCCGTTCCACGAGCGGAACACGCCGTGGTCGCAGCCGACGTAGACGTGCTCCAGGGCTGCATTCGTCACGGCAGGATCGGGATCGATGACGACGGCGTGGATGGGGTTCCAGCCGGGGTCGCGGCTGTCCGAGCCCAGCTGGAACCACGGCAGGTTGTTCGTCAGGTCCGTCCAGTTCTTGGTGGCCACGTCGCAGCGATAGATGCGGCGCCGGAAGGGCCGCGGTCCGCCGCCCTCCTCGCCGACGACGACGTACAGACGGTTGTCGTCACGCGGGCTGATGGCCAGGTCCGAGACGTACCGCCCGTTCCGCTCGTCGGGCTCGTCCGGAAGCTTCAGATCCACCGCGGGAGAGCCCAGCTCGACCCGGACCACCCCGGTCAGCATTCCGGCGAAGATCGGGTCGTAGGCCGCCACGTACGACACCCGGGGATTGGTCGGCGAGACGGCGATGGCGCTGATGGCGCCGTGGGCGGCATCGTCGTACTCGCGGACCGGCAGCCAGGTGGTCTTGTCGACGTCGACCTGGAACAGATTGGCCGCGCCCGCGTACACGACGTTGGAGTCCGAGGGGGCGATGGCGAACGGAGAGAAGAACAGTCCGGAGTAATGCTGGGGGTAGGTGATCTCCTTGAAGCCGGTCGAGTTCTCGTTGACGCTGACCTTCCCCTTGTTCGAGGCGATCCAGATGCGCCGGTGCCTGGTGTCGAGGGCCACCATTCCCACGTCGCCCCAGGACGCCGAGTGCCACAGGGGATGTCCCTCGAACTCCTGGAACCCGTTGTCCTGGGCGCCGCCCATGATGAACCCGGGCAGGTCCGCGTCGACGCCACCGTGATAGAACTGCATCGTCGCCAGGCCCCGGTTGCGGTGCCGCCAGGTCTTGCCACCGTCGCGGGAGCGCCAGATCCCCCCGTCGTTGCCCACCCAGATCTCTCCGGTCGGCGCGAACGCGATGGTGTGCTGATCGTCGTGCAGATCGTCGCCGCCGCTGGCGCCCGCCGTCACCGGGGCCGGCGGCGGCGTGACACCGGGCTTCCAGTCGGCGCCCAGGGAAGTGCTGCGAAACAGGCTCTTCAGTCCCAGATACAGGTTCGCGGGCGCCTGCGGATCCCGACCGAACAGCAGGTTGTACGCGGCCTGGCCGTCGACGAAGATCCCCGTCCGAGCGGCGTCCGCGTCCAGCGGCCCCGCCACCGCGGCCCACGTCGCGCCACCGTCGTCGGAGCGAACGACGGCGTGCAGGTGGGCATCCTTGGGGTCCTTGGCGTCTTGCGCGATGGCGACGAACAACGTGTCGGGTTCGGCGGCGATCCAGGCCAGCGCCAGCCGGAACTCGCTCTCCGCGTTCTGGACCAGCGGCGCCAGATCGGGGAAGAACTTCGTCGAATCGGGGCCGGTCTGTCCCAGCGGAGCCGGAGCGCCCGCCCCGCTCCACAGCGCCAGCCCCTGGCTGCGCTTTGCGATGAACAGACGCCCGCCATGCTCGTCCAGCACCAGGTCCGAAACAGGATCGTTGTCCAGGACCGTCAACTGGGAGGCCGGCGGCTCCTGCGGTCTCAGCAGGAACAGCCCTGCGTCGGTGCCGATGAACACGCGCTCGCCGGTCTTGGACACGACGATCTTCGCGATCATCGTCACGTCGCCCGCGGGCGCGGACAGGACCACGCGGCGCCAGGTGTCGCCGGCGTCGTCGCTGATCAGCAGCCCCTCGCTGACGAACCCCATGCCGCTGATGTTCGCCTCGCCCGTACCCGCGTAGATGCGATCGGCGTTCGAGGGATCCATGGCCAGCGCGCCGATCGACAGCGTCCATTGCCGATCCGTGAGCGCCCGCCAGTGCGCGCCCGCGTCGGTCGTCTTCCAGACACCGCCGCCGGCCGTGCCCACGTAGACGGTGTTCGAGTCCGTCGGGTGAATGACGATGGCGGTGGCGCGGCCCGACATCACCTCCCGTCCGGAGCTCGCGCCCTCCTGGGTGAGGAGGCCGATGGGTCCGAGCGGGACGAAACGGCACGACGGCGCCATCGTCAGCTCTCCTCTCCCGCCGGGGTGGTGTCCGGCGCGACGCTGCCGTCGGCGGGCGGATCGGGGACCAGGCGTAGCCAGCCCTCGGTGGCGCGCACCCGCCCAGGCGACAGCGCCGCCTCGCCCGTGGCGTTGGTGATCGGCTCCGACGTCCACCGCCCGACGTCGGCGCGCGACTGCCAGCTCCAGGTGCCGCCCAGGTCGCGGGCCACGGGCATGCGCAGCCCGTTCGGATCCACCAGCACCGGGCCGAAGCGGAACGTGGGCGCCAGGCGCGCCAGGCCCGGCGTGACCCAGCGGCGGCGCATGCCGATCGACTTGCGGGGCAGGTAGCCCGTGGTCGCGTGGATCGTCGCGTGGGGCTCGACCAGCAGGGTCAGGCGGACCACGCGCCCCGGCACCAGCCACAGGATGCCGCTGGCGTCGATCAGCGGATGCGACAGCGCGGCCGTGCCCTGCGCGTCGTCGGCCGTCAGGTCGTCGCTGAACTGCGCGTAGTAGTCGGCCACGCGATCGATCCGCTGCAGGAAGCCCTGCCCCGGCCCCAGCGGCCGCGCGAAGCGAGCCGCCGCGCCGTCCGGCAGGTGCAGGCGGCGGTAGTCGTCGTCGACGTAGTAGCCGTAAAGGCCGTCCTGCCACTCGGCCAGCGAGCCCAGGCGCACCGGCACCGCGTGCGCGGCCGCTTCGCCTGGCGCGACGGGGTCCACCACCTCCAGCCAGACCCGCGCCCGCAGCACGGCGACGGGATGCCCCACCAGCAACGACAGATGCTCGTCACCGGCGTGCGCGAAGGGATCGACCGACCAGCGGGTGGAGTCGACCAGGCGCAGGAACGCCGACAGCGCCGACTCCCGGGCGTCGGCCGCGGCGTCGACGGCCCGATAGTCCAGCAGCCCGCGCAGCACGCCGGCGAGAAAGGGATTGGGCACGCTGCGCTCGGGGGCCCGGCCCACCGTCCCGGGCTGCCCGGGCGTCTCTTCCCACACCAGCGCGTCGTCGCCCTGCCCCAGCACGCCCAGCGCGCCGCCGGCGGCGTCGAACGCCTCCAGCGCGTTCTCCAGGTGGTTGGGCAGCAGGAAGCCGCACACGGGGCTGACCAGATCGTCGGCCTCGTGACTGCCGCCGGCGCTGTCGGTGTAGCGCAGCATCAGCCGCGCCGGCGCCGTGAAGCGCGGGGGCAGCGCGCCGAGTTCGGGCCGGTCGGCGACGGTCAGGCCGCCCGCCCAGCGCAGGCGCGCCGGATCGACGGGCGTGTTCGCGTCGGAGCCCGCCAGGTCCACGAACTGCCCGAACGTATCGACCAGGCGCAGGCGCCGCATGCGCAGGAAGCCCGCCCGCAGCGCGATGAACGGCGACGGGCGCGCGCCGCCGCCCGTGGTCGCGCTGCCGTCGCCGGGGACACCGCCGCGCAGGTCGACGTGCAGGGGATCCAGCGCCCCCGCCAGCAGGTCGCTGTCAGCCAGCCGGGAGGCGACGTCGGCCAGGGCCGCGGCGTCGCCGGTGGCGGCGGGGGCCACGTTCAGGGTCGCCATCGCCTGGGTCAGCGTCTGCGCGACGTCCGAGGCGAAGCGCGCCCGATGCTCGACGGGCAAGGTCACCGCGGTGCCGACACGCTGGGCCTGGCCGCGCGTCTCGCTGGCGACGCCGCCCAGCAACGTGGCCGGTCCGCTGCTCAGCAGCGTTCGCCCCTGGATGACCAGGGGCGCCGCCACGTCGGCGTCGACGGGGCCCAGATCGATCTCGCCCAGCGACCAGTCCCGCTCGCCGGCCGGCGAGGGCAGGTACTCGGCCTCCCAGTCGATGTGCAGCGGCGTCCACGGCTTCACCGGTGGCGTGACGGCGACCGGCGACGGCAGTGTCCCTTCCAGGCCGCTCGACACCAGCAGGGGCGCGGCGTCGAGCCGCCGCTCGCGCAGGGCCCACCACGCCGTCTGCTCGATCACCAGGGCATGCGCCAGGGGCGGCGGCGCGACGGCGCTGTTCACGGCCCCGGACAGCGCGTGCGCGGCCGGCCCGGCCGAACCTGGATCCAGCAGCACCACCTCGCGCAGCAGATCCTCGCACTCGGCCGGGATGCTGCCGTTGTCCAGGGTCCGCGCCAGCAGCATCTCGGGGCGCACCGAGACGCGCGCCGCGCTGGCGGACCCAGGCGGCAGCGCGGACAGCGCGGTCACGCAGGCGCCGCTGAGGCGACAGGCCAGCGTGCCGTCGTGGGTGAAGCGGCCGTCGCCCCCGTGCCGGAACGCGCGCCGCGCGCCCCGCACCAGCAGCACCGGATCGGCCGGCGCGTGAAAGCGCGGCAGCGGGCGCTTCACCTCGACGTACTTTCCCGGCTCGCCCGGCGCGGGCGGGGGAGGCGGGGCCGGCGTCACGCCGCCGATCACCTCTTGCAACGTCGCCGCGCGCACGTCGGTCACCGCGCGCAGCCAGGGCGCGTCCCGCCGGGCGGCCGCGATCGGCTCGAAGCGCGGGCGCGGGGGCGGCGACGGCGCCTCGGCCGCGCGCGTGAAGGTCGTCGCCTGGCCGGCCAGCACGGCGTCCGACAGCGGGCGTGGCGGCCGGCCCGGTGGCGTCGGTTGCGGCGAGGTCGGGGGCTGCCACACCGTCTCGGTGGCATCATCGCCGGCGAACGACACGAAGGCGCGCGCGTGCAGCGCGGCGTCGACGTCGGCGCGCCCGGCGGCCGTGTCCAGCACCGACTGCGCCCCCGCCGCCACCGACGCCACGACGCGGGCCTGCAGCGGCAACTCGGCGGGGGTGGAAAGCGCCGCCACCGCCTCGGCCATCGTCGGCGCGATCACCACGTCGACGGCGGAGGCAGGAGGAGGGCCGCCGACCTCGCCTCCGTTCGCGCCGGCGAGCAGGCCGCCCGACGCCGTCGGCCAGCCGAGGCCCACCACCGACCCGTGGTACAGCGACAGCAAGCCCCCCGCGTCGGCCGCGGCGCCCAGACCGTCGACGGCGGCGCGGCTGCCCACCGCCAGGCCCAGCGCCTGCGCCGCGACGACGGTGCGCGCGGTGTGGTCGGCGGCCTGTCCCAGATCCTCCGCGGCGACGCTCCACCCGAGCGCGCGCATGCGCTCCAGGCGCACGGCGGGCACCTGGGCGTCCGGGCCGCCCAGGGGATCCAGCGCGTCGCTGGCGTGCCATCCACACACCAGGTACGCCAGCGGCCCCGTGGTGACGTCCGCCAGCGGATCGTGGAAGCCCAGGCGATTCTCGACGTTGTCGAAGTAGGCCGCCCAGGCCGGATCACCGTGGCCCAGGGCCGTCAGCGGCGCGCGCACGTCCGCGCTGCCGTCGTTGCCGGGCCCGGGTTCGACGAACGCGTCGGGGTCGACGACGACCGGCGAGGCCCCCCCGGCCAGCAGCACCCAACCGCGCACGGCCCGCTGCGCGGCGGAATTGCCCGGCGATAGGCGCACCACCAGCCAGCGATCAGGCACGGCGGGGAACTGCACGCCGGCCGTATCGCTGCCGTCGTCAGGCATCACCCCGCGCGTCAGCGCGTCGGGCAGCGCCCAGTGCAGGTAGGCGCCCCGCGTGCGGCCGCCGTCCTTCTCGGCGAAGGGCGCGGGCAGCAGCGCGCGCGCGTCCGGGCCGTCGTCGGTGGGCGTCTTCATGGCCACGTCGGCCCAGGTCCCGCCGTCCGCGCGCACCATCAACGCGTCGAGGGCGATCGGCACCATCAGCCGCGACGTGCGCGGCAGGACCGCCGACCAGGTGGCGGCGGCGGCCGGCGAGATGACGCGGCTCGCGGGCGCCCCGGCCAGCGGCGTGGCCGCGGCCGTTGCCCCCCCGGTCGCCCCGCGCGCGCCGCGCGCCGCAGCGGTTTCCTTCGCCTGGCCGCCGGCGCGCTTCGCCGACGCCTTCGTCGTCGGCTTCGTCGAGCCCTTTGGCGACCGCTGCGCTGCCGGCTTCGCACGCTTGGCGGGCCGCTTCGGCGCGCTCATCCCACCACCTCCTCCACCGCGGCGCGCACGGCGGGATCGGCGGCGCGCGCCGCCACCGTCAGCGGGCGGGTCGAGCCGCCCGGGGGCGCGACGGGATGACCCCCGGTCCCCTCGAAGCGCTGTCGCCACGGAGGATCCAGCACCGACACCGCGAAGGCGCCCGGCCCGGTCTGCGCGATCACGCGCGCCGGATCGGCGACGTTCTGCGCGTGCAGGCGCCGGCGCAGCTCTGCGATCGCCACCACGCCGCGACCCCCCGCCCGGAAGGGCACCGCCACCGGTGGCGCCCCCGTGACGGCGCTGCCGTCGGGGCCACGCACCGCCAGGCGGAACGCGTTCGCGCCGCTCCTGTCGATACCGAACGTCACCCCGTGATGCGGCTCCTCGCAGGTGACGCGATCCGGAACGCCGTCGAACAACGCCACCAGCACGCTGGTCTGCAAGCGTTCGAGGCGCAGCGTGGTCAGCGGCTGCCAGGTCACCGCGCCGCCCGAGCCCTCGCGAGCGAGCGCGCGCACCTCCATGTCGGGCCAGGACGCGACGGCGGCCGAGCGCAGCAGGAAGCCGGTCGTCACCTGCGCCGGCGCCGCGTCGCCCGCCGCCTGCTGGCGCGCCTGCGCGAACGGCGCCGCGCCCCGTTGCAGGATGCGCACGACCCGCTCGGTGCGATCCAGCGTCGCCCGCAGCGACGGCTCCTGCGCCTGGTGGTGGGCCTGCTCGCGCGTGCCCACCTTGCCCACGGCCAGCGCGCCGTCCACCAGCCGATCGGTGAACGAGCGATCGACGTAGAAGAAGCGGATCGACTCCTCGGGGAGCAGCCGCGAATCCGGCACCAGGTACTCGAAGGGCACACCGACCAGCAAGCGCAGGTGCGCCAGGAAGGACTCGAGATAGGGCGGCAGCGCGCCGGCCGGCGCGTCGGGCGCGGCCTGCGCCGGCGACAGCAAGCGCTCGCGCAGGGCCGCGGCGCCGGTGATCCAGGCGGGGTTCATCGCTTCCTCCTGCGAGGGACCGCGGCCGTCCGGCCGCTCGAGGACAGGGATGGTGACAGCGGCGCGGCCCCCGAAGCGACCGGCGGCGCCAGCGCCGCGCGCGCGGCCGAGAGACGCGCCAGCGTCTCGACGGCGCTGGCCGGCGGCGGGGGGGCGACGGCCGCGGCGGGCAGCGCCGCCCCGGGCGCCGCGCCGTTCAGGATCGCCGTCGCGTCCGCCGCCGAGCCGAGGCGCCAGGCTGCCGCCACCGCCTGAGGATCGAGCCCGGGCGCCGCGGCCACCGCCTGTAGTCCCGAGGCGTCCGCGTCAGGCGCCGCCGCCGCGAAGCGGGCCAGCGCCCCCACCGCGATGGTCGTCGCCACCGCCTGCGGCAGCGTCGCCGCCAGCGCCGGGGACAGCGGCAGCGCCGCCTCCACCGCCGCCAGCGTCCCTCCGCGCGCGCTGTCGTCGTACGCGCCGCGCCGCCAGCGCGCCAGATCTTGCGCCAGCCGCCCATCGGCCGCCGCGATCAGCCGGCCCGCCTCGAACGCCGCCGCGTAGGTGACGTCCTCCGCGCCCGTCTCGGGGCTGACTCGCCGGGCCTGATCGGCGCTGTGATAGGGCCCCAGCGTGTCGCGCGTCAGTGGTTGCGCGCACAGCGGCCCGCGGTACCAGACGGACTCCACCGCCCCCGCGCGATCGTGCAGGTCCAGCGCGACGTGGCCGGTGTCCGTGGCGGCCGGACCACCGTCGGCCGGCAGATCCCCGAAAAGGCCGACGTCCAGTGCCTGCATGCGCTCGCGAAAGGTCCCCCCGCTGGCGATCGCGTCGAAGCCCCAGTGGTGCAGCACCACCAGACGCCGGCGCGCGGGGGGAAACGTCGCGCTCACGTCGAACCCGCGCGCCCGCGACATCGACTGCAGCCCTTCCAGCGCCACCGCGTCGAGCGGCTTCACCGGCCGCCCGGGGCTGACACCCTCGACGGCGGGAGGCGGCGCCGCCGCCACCAGATCGGTGCGCTGCTCGACGGAGACCAGATAGCAATGACACCTGGCGCCGGGCGGCGGCAGCCGGTTGCTCATCACCACCGCGAACCAGCCGTCCGGATCGCTGCCGGCCGAGGCGCGGTCCAGCACGTTCACGCGACGGACGTGCGCCAGCAACGCCAGCTCCTCCCGGCTCGGCAGCACACCGGCGAGCACGTCGGAGGACACCTCGACCGCGTCGCACACCACCCCCGCCGGCTGCCCCAGCCGCGCCAGCACGTCCGCCGGCACGATCTGCTCGAGCGGGATCGACTCGAGCAGCGTGTGCTCGCCGTCGACCAGCGTCAGCAAAGTCAGCCAGGGCGCGTCCCCGGCCAGCGCCGGCGGAGCGCCGGGCGCGGGCGCCGCGCCCGAGCTGGCCGGCGCGCCCAGCGAGCGTTCCCACGGCAGCGTGCGCCGGTGCAGCACCACCTGTGGCAGCAGCTCGGAGAACGCGCCCGAGCCGTTGCGGGGCGGCAGCACGGCGGCCACCTCGTCCGGTGACAGGGTGAAGCGGGGCCCGTCGACGGTGAAGTAGCGCTCGCCCTGCAGCGTCGCCGTGCCGCCGTCGTAAGCGACGGCGACCTGCGTCTGCAGTCGATGCGCCCCGGGCAGCAGGGGCAACTCCATGCGGTCGTAGACCCGCATCTGTCCCTGCGCGGGCGGGGGTGTGGGCTCGGCCATGTTCAGCTCTCCTCCATGCGAAGGCCGGGGGCGGCGACCGGAACGAAGCGGACGGCAACTGTCGAGGCGGACGCCGGGGGCGCGGCCAGCGTCACCTCCAGGTTCTGCCGCTGCAGCCAGGTGATCGCGGACGCCGCCGTGCCGGCCAGGCCCAGCACGGCGACCGTGCGCACGCCGCTGCGGCTGCCCAGCACGACGCTGACCGCGGTGGCGCCGTCGGTGCGCGCGCCCAGCTCGTAGATCAGCGCCCGGCGCGTCCCCTGCGCCAGCACCTGCGCGCTGGCCACCGGCGCGCCCGTGATGGCGACGGAGAGATCGCCGGCCGCGCGCGCCGTCGCGTCCAGCTCGTCGAGCAACACCGCGACGACCGACGTTCCGACCGGCAGCCGCGTCTCTTGCCCGCGCGTCCCCGCCAGCGCGCCGGCCGCGCTGGCGACCACCTCGCTGGACGACGCGGGCCGCGCCGTGTCGGCGGGCAGCACGATGTGGCCGCCCGGCACCAGCACCACGCGCGCGCCGACGCGCACCGCGGGCCAGGCGGCGGTCCAGCCCGCCACCGGCACGCCCGCCGCGCTGGCGAGCGCCCGCCGCGCCACGGCCGGTTTGGCGCCCGCGGCCCAGCCGGGATCGCCCAGCGCCGACAGCGCCACGCGCGCCGTCCCGTCCGGAAGCGGCTGCGCCGTCCAGACGGCCGGTGCCGCCACGTCGACGTCGGCCAGCACGGCCCCGCCGCGCGACAGGCTGGTGATGCGCAGGCCGCCGGTGCCCTGCACCGCCAGCGCGGCGATGCCGGCGGGCAGGTCCCACAGCTCGACGGCGCCCGCGCCCAGCGTCGTGCCGCCGTCGGTGGCGGCCTTCTCCTTCGCGGCGAACAGCGCCGCCGGCACGGCGCCGGTCCCCGCGCCCGACTCGGCGCCGGTCATCACCAGGCCGGCGGCGGCGGGACGGGTCTGGGGCGGTACAGCCGCGGGCGCGATCCGGCGCAGCTCGGCGCCAGCCAGCTTGGGTGCGGAAGGCGGCGTCGTACGCACCACGCCGGGCGCCTTCACGGTCGTCCGCCCGGGCGTCGCGACGGCGGGCGCCAGAACCGCCGGACGCAGCAGCGCGCGCAGACGGGGCGCTGCCAGCGCCACCGGCGCGGCGTCGACGGCCGGCGTGCGCGGGGGCGGGGGCGGCAGCCCCACGGGCCGCATCGTCATCCCCATCGCCAGCGGCGCCATCGCGGGCGGCGCCGTGCGCTGGCGAGCGAGCGCGCGGCGCGCCCGGGGAGGCAACCCTGCGCGCGGCAACCCCGCGTCGGCGCGCGCCGACGCGAACGGGGCGGCCGTCGCCAGGATCGCGTCCGCGACACCGAGGGCGCTCCCCTGCCCGCTTGCGCCCAGCGTCGCCAGGGCCTCGGCGGCGGCGCCCGCCGCCTGCCAGGCGGTCACGTCACCGGTCGACGCCCGGTGCAGCGGCAGCGGCCGCGCCGCTGCCGGCTGGTCCGTCGCCAGCGTCGCGATGGGGACGACCGCGCTCGGCCCCTGTCCGATCGCGGCCGCCTGCACGCGCAGCGCGGTCAGCGCGGTCAGGTTGTTCGCCGCGGCCGCCAGCTCCTTCGGGGCCCGGAAGTGCCACGTCGCCTCGGGCACCGGGCCCAGCACCGGCGCGACCGTCATCAGCGCCGGATCCAGCGCCAGCGTCACCCACGCCGCGCCCACGGCGCGCTGGAGCAGCACCACCAGATCGCTCTGCGCGACATGCACGTCACCCATGGGCGCCAGATCCAGGACGTCCGCGCCCGCCGCCGGGGTCAGCGCGCCGCCCTGCACCTGATAGCGCCGCGCCGGCATGCGCGACTCGACCGAGAACACCACCTCGGGCGCCACCAGCCACGGGTCCGCGGCCGTCCCGGCCGGCACGGGCGCGCTGGCGTCCTTGCGCTCGAGCCCCGCCACCAGCAGCGCGCGCACCGCCTCCTTCGCGGGATCGTCCGCGTACAGGAAGCTGTCGGCGAAGGCCTGGAACGTGGGCAGATAAGGCGGCTGCGCCACGTCCGGGCCGAAGGACAGGGTGATGGACGTGACGTCCAGGTCCAGCGTCACCTCGCCACGGATGGGCGGCCCCATCAGCCGCAGTCCCACGCCCAGCGACACGCTGAGCGTCGTGTTCCAGCACTTGATGAAGCACACCTCGAACGTGTACGAGGCGCCCACCTCGATCGAGATGTCGACGTCGTAGGCGAACGGGTGCCAGGCCACCAGGAAGTTCGCGTCGGCGGTGAACCAGGCGTGCAGCCCCCCGCGCTGGTAGTCGATCGACAGCGAGCCGCCGGCCATCACGCACGACGTGGTCAGCGCGAAGTAGGCGGTGCCGCTGGCGGTGGCGTTCTCGCTGGGCCGCCAGCGGAACCCCAGGCGCGGCACCACCGGGAACTCCGCCGGGCGCGCGAAGTGCGGGTTGTAGCCCCCCAGCGTCAGAACGTACGCGCCGCCGCCGAAGTGCGCGTACAGCGCGAAGCCGCCCGTCAACTGGCAGTCGCGGCTGAACAGCCACGAGTGGTCGGTCAGCTGCGCCTGCACCGACAGGATCAGCTCCGCGGCGCTGAAGCGCGCCTTCAGCGCCAGCTCGACCGAGACCAGGGCGTCGTCGGACGACGGCAGCAACATGCGGCTGATGCCCAGCACGCCGATCTGCAGGCCGCCGTCCAGCGCCAGGTAGACGAGCGCGCGCGACTGCACCAGCCCGAACGACGTGAAGCGCACGCCGGCAGCGACCCAGAAGCCGCCCCGCCGGGACGGGATCAGCGCGCGCATGCTGCGCAGGGCCGCCATCGGATCGGCGGAGATCGCGCCCGCGTCCATGGCCTGCAGCAGCGGGTGCGACGCCACGTCGTCGACGGCAGCGGGGATGATCAGCGCGCGGTTGTAACCCGCGCCCAGCGCCAGGCCAGTGACGAAGAAGAACGGCGGTCCGCCCAGCGTGGCCGGGATGGCCACGAACGCGAACAGCGACGTGTACGAGCCGCCCGCATCCTGCGGCCGCCCGTACGCGCCCACCGCGGAGATCGTCCGGCCCGCGCCTTCGATCAGCAACACGCCGTCGTACTCGATGGGCGGCCCGGGATCCTTGCGCAGGCCGCCCGCGATCGCGAAGCCGCCCTTCGTGAACGACAGCGCCAGGCCCGACAGATCCAGCTGCCAGGTGGTCGGGTTCAGCACGTCGCGCAGCGCGAACGAGATCGACAGGCCGTCCACCTCGACGGTCAGGCCGTCCACCTTCACGCCGCCGTCGATCAGCATCGCCAGGCCCGGCCCCGGGCCAGACACGGAGAACGGCTGCATCCCCAGGCGCCGGATCTCCAGCGGACCGAACGTGCGCTCGACGTCCAGCCAGAACGGCGTCGTGCCTCCCTGGACACGGATGATGGCCTGACCGCCCCGCGCGCCGACCAGCAGATCGACGGCGGGCGCGGCGGACGGCGCGCCGCCGGCCCCGTCGCTGGTGGCGCCGTCGCCCCGCAGCAGGCTGGCCGCCACGGGATTGCCGCCGGCGCCCTGCCCCCCTTGTGCCAGGCCCAGCGGCAACGCGACGGCGCCCAGGGACAGCGCCGCGCCGAACGGCTCGGCCGGCGTCTCGCCGGCCGCGAGCGGAAGATCGAAGAACAGGTAGCCCGCCGCGCTGCCCAGCGCGAAGCCGCGCGCCGCGAACAGCGGATCGCCGCTGGGCCGGGCCAGACCGACGCCCAGGCCGACCGCGCGCACGCGGGGCGCGAACGTGAAGTGCCCGTCGCTGCCGCGCGCGAACAGCCCCAGGTGCACGCCGCCGTCGGCATCGGCCAGCACGGCGTCGGGCGGACCGAAGAGCAGGCGCACCCGGAATGGTCCCGCCACCTCGTCGGCGCTGCCTTGCAGGCGAAGACCGATGCCGGCGTCCGCGACGTCGAACGACAGCGTCGCGGTCGGGCCCAGCACCAGCGCCGCCGTCGTCGACGTCGCCAGCGTCGCCAGCAAGCCGCCCAGCGCGTCCCGCGCCGCCGGTATCGCCGCGGCCGGCACCAGCTGGCCCGTGGTCGTCTGGGTACACAGGCCCGCGCCCAGCAACAGCGCACGCGTCGTCGGGCCGCCCGTGTAGAGCGGCGTGTCCAGCGCGGCGTCGGCCGTGCGCAACAGCGCGCGCCCCCCGAACATCATCGCCAGCGCCGCCACGGCGTCCGCCGCCCCGACGCCCAGGGAGATCGACGGCGCGGGCGCCAGCGCGATCGCCAGCACGCCCTCGCTGCCCGCGCCCAGCGGAAGGAAGGTGAGCGCGAACGGCGCGGGGGCATCGCCCCCCGCGGCCAGCGCCAGTCGCGGCTGCAGCGCCACGCCCAGGGCCGGCAGCAGATCGCAGTCGACCGCCGCGCGCAGCGACGTCTGCCCGCCCGAATGCACCACGCGCGCGGTCAGCGCCGCGGCGCCCGCGACGCGCAGGCCATCGAGCGCCAGCTCGAGCCGCGGTCCCCCGTCGTCGAAGCCCAGCCCCAGCACCATCGTGCCTGCCGACGGCGCCAGCGACGGCGCCGTCCACTGCAACGTCCCGCCCGTGATGGCGAACGTGCCCGGCAGCGCGCCCGCCAGCGGCGAGCCCGGATCCTGGAACAGCCGCGCCAGCGCCGCCACCACCGCCGGACGGGCGCCCAGCGCCACGCGTCCGAGCGCGCCCGGCGCCGCCAGGTCGCCGAGCGCGTCGGCGTGCGCCGCGAACCCGCCCGCGGCGTCGTGGACGCCGAGCGCATCGGCCAGCGCCAGCGCGGCCTGCAGCAGCGCGGGCTGCCCACCCGACGACAGCGCCGTCACCAGGCTGTCGAGCACCCTGGGCAGGAAGCGGGTCAGGCCCGCTGCCAGCGCACCGAAGCCGCCGAACGTCGGCAACAGGCGCACCGCCGTCTGCCCCGCCGGCGTCACCAGCAGGCTCAGGCCCGCCGGCGTCTTCTCCAGCGTCACGTCGATGGTGGCCCAGGGCGCGCTGCCGAGCTGCAGATGCAGACCCAGCTGGGCCGTGAGCGCGATCTCCAGCTTCGCGTCGATGTCCGCCGACAGCGCCAGCGTGGCCACGCCCCCCAGCGGAGCGTCGGTCTCGAGCAGCAGCGCCAGCACGCCGGCGCTGCCCGCGGGCGGTGGGGCCTGCACCGACAGCCGGAAGGCCCCGGGCAGCGCGACGACGCCGCCCTGGATGGGGAGCCCCAGCGCCTTGCCCACGTCGGCCAGCAACGACGCCACCTTCGCCGGTTGCAGGCTCTGTCCGTCCCCCAGCGCATGGCCGTGGGTCAGCAGGCGGGCGGGTGACTCGAGCAGCGCGTGCAGCGGCGCGATGCGCAGCCCCTTGCCGAACACCGCCTCGATGGCCATCGAGGCCGCGCCGGAGAACAGCAGCCGCGGGAGCGCGCCCGCGATCCACTGCCGGCGCGTCGCCGCGTCGGGCGCGGGCCACAAGGTCAGCGGCGGCAGGTAAGGGTCCGCGGTGAACAGCAGCGTGCCGCGCGCGAAGGCCCACGACAGCCGGGCGGCGCCGACGCCCACGTCGAACGCCGCCTGCGACGTGGCGCCGTCTCCGTTGCTGGTCACGCCGGCCGTCAGGTGCGCGCCGTCCGCCAGCGCGACGCTGCCGTCGGCGGCGGTGGAATCGACGACGCCCAGCGTGACGGCGAACCCGCCCGCGGCGTTCGCCGCCAGTTGCAGCGAGGTCCCGGGCCGCGTCCAGGGGCCGGCGGCCCCGCCCGTGAAGCCCAGCCAGCCTGCCGGCGCGGCCAGCGCGGCGCGCAGGCGACCGGCAAGAAAGGTCCCCGGCGTCAGGCGCAGAGCGGCCAGCGCATCGGCCGAGAACGTGAACGCGCCGGCGTCGTCGCGGATCCCCACGCCCAGCGCGACCAGCGCGTCCACCAGCGCAGTGGCCGCGACGTTGGCGGTCTCGTCCAGCGCCGTGGCCAGCGCGCCCAGCACCGGATCGGCGAGCGGAGCGGTCAGCCCCACGCTGTCGGCGGACAGGCCGCGGTGGGCCGCCTGGCGCAGGTCCAGCGCCACCGACAGTCCGTCCGCCGGCGTGAAGCGCAGGTCGAAGACGGCGGCCGCCAGGCGCGTCTCGGGCGCCGCCGCCGTCGGATCCGGGCGCGCCCCCGCGTCGCCCACCAGCCAGCCGCCGTTGCGCTCCAGCCGCAGGCGCGCCGAGATCGCGTCACCGGCAACGGCGCGCGGGCGGACCGCCGTCAGGTCCAGCGTGAACAGCGTCGCCGCCACGTCGGCGCGCACGCGCACCTGCCCCGCGGCCGGGGCGGGCAACGGCACGGACGCGCCCAGGCCGATCGACAGGTGGGTGGGCGGGGCCGCCGCGCCGGCGAGGACCTGCGCCAGCCGCGCCGACAGCGCCTGGCCCAGCGCCGGCGCCAGCGGTTCAGTCAGCGCGCTGCCCAGCGCCAGCGCCGGCACGCCGCCCGTCGCGATGCCGTCGCTGTTCGCGAAGTCGTCCCAGGGAAAGTCGTGCGGCCGCGGCGGCAGCGCCGGAGCGTCGCTCTCCCAGCCGTCCAGCGCCTGGTTCAGGTTCGCGAGCGCCGCGCCGAGCGCGCCGCCCGGCGTCCCCACGGGACCGATGGCCTTCAGGAAGCGGACGGCGTCGGCGTACTCGGGCGTACGCAACGCCAGCAACGGCGTCCCGCCGAGCGGCGCCGCGACGGTGACGATCGCGCCGACCTGGCCGACGTTGGCGGCGGCGAAGGCGCGCACCACCAGCCCCGCCGTCGAGTGCCCGACCAGCAGCAGCGTGGCGCCCGGCCGCAGCTGCTGCACGCGCGCCACCACGCGGGCCAGCTGCGCCACCGCGCCCGCGCGGTCTGGCGCCGGCCCCAGCGCCAGCACGTAGTGATCGGCCGTGACCGTCACGGTGTCGAGCGGCGCCGACAGCGGATCGACGCCGGGCGACCGCAGATCGAAGCGCGCCGCCGCGTCGGTCGACTGTCCCTGCGCCGACGCCGCCGCCAGCAGCGCGTCCCATGACGCGGGATCGCCGAAGCGGGGGCTCACGTGCAGCGCGACGCGCGCGCCGGCGGTTCCCAGCGCCCCGAAGCGCTCGAGGATCTGCGCGATCGCCTCCGGATCGCGCGGCGTATCCAGGTGCGCGGCCGACAGGGGCCGGCCGCGCGTCCAGGCCGCATCGAACGGGACGGCGTCGAACAAAGGTACCAGCTCGTCCCCGCTGGCCAGCGCGTCCGCCAGGATCGCCAGCGACGGCACCAGCCGGGCCGGCTGCGCGCAGTCGAGCGCCCTGGCCGTATGCGGATCGAAGCCCGCCAGCGCCCGCGCCGCCTGGAGCAACGGCTTCGGGCTCGCCGCCGCGGCGATGATCGGCGCCAGGTAGCTGGCCCAGGCCGGCGGCGGCCCGGCCGGCTCCAGCGCGACGGTCAGGCTGGTGCCGGTGCCGGCGACGGGCAGCAGCCACGGATCGGCGGGCGTGCCCGTTCCCGCGAGGCCCGACGACACGGCATCGACCAGCCGACCCGGAAGCGTCCTGGCCAGGATGGCGCCCAGCCAGGGCAGCGCCGCCGTCAGGAACGCGCGTCCGCCCGCCGGCGCGTCGCACAGCCGGCGCAGCACGTCCTGCAGCGCCGCCGCAGGATCGTCCAGCACCGTGGCCGCGCCCGCGGCGCGCAGCGTGGGCCAGCCCGCCGGGACGCCGGCCAGGCCGCCGTGAACCCCCAGCAGCGCGGCCACGACGAAGCCGGTGTATCCGCCCCACGACACCGCGGCGCGCGCCAGCACGGCGGCGAACAGCGCGTCCAGCGCCGCTGCCTGCAGCCCGAACGCTGCCTCAGGATGGGCGGGGTCGACGGCTGGCGCGGGAAACGCGAGCAACGGCAACGTGAACGTCTGCGTGCCCGTCGTGACGGTGACGTTGGTGAGGCCGGCGTGACCCGACAATCCCTGATCAGGCGTGAATCCCAGCGTCGCCTCGAAGGCATCGGCCGCGATGCGCGTGCCGGGTAGTCCCTGCACCGGTGGCAGCGGCGCCACGCGCAGGACCAGGCGCTGCCCGCTGACGGTGACGGTGGGCGCCGCGCTCGCGGGCAGGTCGACCAGCAACGCCTCGGACCGCAGCGACAGCGTGACGGCGTCGAAGCGCACGTCGGCCATGACGCCCAGTTGCAGGCGGTCAGCAGCCGTCGGGCCGCCGAACAGGTTGATCGTCGCCGGACCGAACGTGAACAGCGGCAGGCGCCACGGATCATCGGCCGCGCCCGTGCCGTCGAGCGGCGCGGTGACACCCACCAGCGCGCCCAGCTCGGCCAGCATGTGCGACCAGGGGTGGGCCGCGTCGCCCAGCACGCGGCGGTGCAACGCCGCCAGCGCCGCCAGCGGATCGACCGCGAACGCGGCCAGGTCCAGCGAATAGGGGCGCGTGGGATCCGACGCGGGCGGCACCAGCCCCAGCAGCGCCAGCAGGTGGCGCGCCGTGTCCGACGTCCCCAGCGCCGTCAGCAACGCCTCGCGCAGCAGCTCCTTGGCCTCGTCCGCGACGGCGTGGGCGCTGGAGAGATCGACCAGCGGGTGTACGTTGCCGTCGATGTGGACGTCGACCAGCTCGAGCACCGGCGCGAGCTCGGTCCCGCCCCCTCGCACCCCGCACCGCAGGCCGCGCACCGCGAACGCGCTGCCGGCGTCCCCCGCCAGCCAGGCCTGGTCCGTTGCGGGCGCGCGCAGCAGGACGTGGTAGCTGGGCAGCGCCTGCATCGAGGCGGCGCCGGTCAGGGGCACCACCAGCAGCGTCGCCGCTGCCTCGAGCGCCGCGGCCGGCGCGGCGCCCCCGGGGGCGAGCGCGACCCGCAGCCCGGCCGCCAGCGCGTCCCCGTCCAGCGCCAGCGTCACCGACACGGCGGAGGCGTCCCCGTCGATCGCCAGCACCGGAACGCGCCACGGATCCGCGCCCGTGCCGGTGCCCGCGACGGCCGTCGCCTGCCCCGTGAACAGCCCCGCCAGATGTCCGAGCCACGCGGGCAGCAGGCCCTGCGTCCCCAGCGCCCGCAGCCACGTTCGCAGCGCCGCCGGCCCGGCGCTCAGCTCGGCGAACGGCAGCGGCGGCATTCCACCGTCACCGTCCATGCCCAGCAGCGGCAGCAGATGCTCGGCGATCGCGGCGCGCGCGGGACCGGGGGGCGCAGAGGGATCCGCCACCGCCGCGCGCAGCAAGGCCCCCAGCACGTCGACCGCCTCCCCCGACAGTGACGACGAATCGAGGGCGATGTCGCGGGGCCCGCGGCCATCCGCAGTATCGAGTCCTTGCAGGGTCGCGGAGAACCGCGCCGTGCCGGCGAAGGTGATCGCCATCGACAGGCGCACGGCCGCGAGCGGCACGCCGCCGAGCGCCCCGCCGGGAATGGCCACGCGCAGCGCCAGTTCGACGGGCCGGTCGGCGGCGGGGTGCGCCCCGGTGTCGCCGAGCATGACCAGCGGCACCGTCACCCGGGCCGAGACGTCGGGCAGCGCCGCCGAACCGCCTTGCCACGCGGCCGCCACGCCCCACACCGACGTGTCGCCGGCGGCGACCGTGAAATAGAGAGCGCCGCCGGCGAACGCCAGCAGGCGATGCCACGTCTCGCCGCCCGGCGACGTCGGGCTCGCGTCGGCCGGACGCAGCCGCTCCACCAGGCTCTCGAGCGCGGCCCGGCGCGGGGCGCTGGCCAGCGCCTGCGTCACGCGCTGCATGGGCGCGCCGAACCAGGCGGGATCCAGCGAGCCGTCGGCGCGCAACAGGCCGAAGGCGTCGAGCACGTCGCCCAGCGCCGGGTCGAGACCGGGCAGCACGCTCATGGCGCGATCGCCCCGGGCGCGGCGAACAGGTACAGCGCCCGCTTCACGTGATCGACCGCGAAGCCGCCGGGCGCACGGCCCTGAGCCCCGGCGTGCGCCGTGGCGATCGCCAGCAGGCTGGACCAGACCGCCTGCTGCAACAGGGCCCCCCAGCGCGCCACCAGGCGCGGCTCGCCCGTGGCGTCGCGCTCGGTGACCGCGAACAGACCCGAGGCGCCCGGTTCGCCGAGCGCTGGCGGCGGCACCGTCACGACGATGGCCCCGGCGCGCGCGCCGTGCGCCGGCGGCAGGGGCACCGGCGGCTTCTTCACGGCGGCCGTCGCGGCGAGCGCGAGCGCGACCAGCATGTTCTGGCGGCCCGTCTCCACCGTCTCGAGATCGATCGTCACGCCGAGCGCGCCCGGTGCGAACACCAGCCGCAGGCTATCCCGGTGCACCAGCACTTCGTCACCGGCGTCGGTCCACACGACGGGCGCGGCCGCCGGAAGCGCCGCCGCCTTGCCGTCCGGCTGCGCGCGGCCCTGCAGCTGAACTTGCAGCTCGTTCACCAGCGCCGCCTCGCCGAGCACGACGGGGGGTGGGTTGGCTGGGGCCGCGACGGCGGCACGCGCGCGACGCTTCATGCGCGGAGGAGGCCTCCGGGGCCAGCCCCGCCCGCTCCCCCGCCGCCGGCGGTCCGCGCGCTCTCCGCTCTGCCCTTGTTCATCCTCGTCCTCCGAATACTCGCCTCCGGAGATAACCACGCGGGGCGCGCGGCGCGCAATCGCGCGCGCCATGATGGGCCATCATCCTGGCCCTCGGGCTGGCGGGCCTGATCATCATGGACTCGCCTTCACCCGTGGTGACGCTGGCCACGCCCGTCGCCGGAAGAGTCGACCCAGGCACCCCGCCGCGGATTCGCAAAGGATGCACGCGCCGCTAGGCAAAGCGCAGTACGTGCGCGATCGGAAGTCCACACGGCCGGCGCGTCGGCCCGGTTCGCGCACCTCTCGCGCGATCCGGCGCCGCCCTCTACGGACGGGCCGCGCGGGAACGCGATTGGCCCGGCCATTGAATGAGAGGCGGTGGCCACGCCTTCTCGCCACCTCAATGCTCGACGGGAGTGCTCGATGGATATCACCGCCCAGGTTCGGCAGTTCATCCTCACCAACTTCTACCTTCCGGATCCGACCGCCCTCACCGATGACACGTCGCTGCTGCAGAGCGGGGTCATCGATTCCACCGGTGTGCTGGAGGTGATCTCCTTCCTCGAGGAGACCTTCGGCGTCGCGGTCGACGACGAGGAGATGATCCCGGACAACCTCGACTCGATCGCGCGCATCCGCGCCTACCTGGACCGGAAGCGCTCGCCGGCGGCGACCGTCGACCAGGCCGTGGCCTGAGAGGGGAGGCGCACATGTTTTCCAGAGATACGCTCCGGCTGAACGCAGAGGCGGAGGTGGCACGGATCACCTCCTGGTTGCGCGAGACCCTGGGACAGCTGCACCGGCGCGGCTTCGTCGTCGGCCTGTCGGGCGGGATCGACAGCTCCGTCTCGTGCGCGCTCGCCGTCCGCGCGGTGGGGAAAGAGCGCGTGTTCGGCATCTTCATGCCCGAGAAGGACACGTCGGACGACGCGCTGGTGCTGGGCACCAAGCTGGCCGCGACCTTCGGCGTCGAGACCACGATCGAGAACATCGGCCCCGCGCTGACCACGATCGGCTGTTACGAACGACAGATCCAGGCCATACGGACCGTCGAGCCGGCCTTCGGCGCGGGCTGGAAGTTCAAGCTGATCTTGCCGTCCATCTTGAAGGCCGATCGTCTGAACGTGACCCGCCTGGTCGTCGAGTCGCCCGCCGGCGCGACGACGAGCCATCGCCTGACGGCCGGCGCCTACTCGCAGCTGGTGGCCGCGACGAACTACAAGCAGCGGCTGCGCAAGGTCACCGAGTACTATCACGCCGATCGGCTGGGCTTCGCCGTGGTGGGGACGCCGAACCGGCTGGAGTACGACCAGGGGTTCTTCGTGAAGCTGGGCGACGGCGCGGCCGACGTCAAGCCGATCGCGCACCTGTACAAGAGCCAGGTCTTCCAGCTGGCCGAATACCTGGGTGTGCCCGCGGAGATTCGCGCGCGCATGCCGACCACCGACACCTTCTCTCTCGCCCAGAGCCAGGAGGAGTTCTACTTCTCGTTGCCCTACGACAAGATGGACCTGTGCCTGTACGCCCTCGACAACAGCGTCCCCATCCAGGAGGTGGCGCGGGCGACGGACCTGCCCGAGGAGACGATCCGGCGCGTCTACCAGGACATCGAAGGCAAGCGACGAACGACGGCCTACCTGCACCGCGCGCCGGTCCTGCTGGAGAAGGTGCTCGCAGAGAAGCCGCCCGTGCGGAAGGCGCCCGTAGCCAGCGTGCAGATGGTGGAAGGTTGAGGGATGTGCGGGATCGCTGGCGTCGTGGCCATCTCCGCGACCGCGGCGGGCCCCGATCGTGCGCTGCTGGCGCGGATGTGCGGGGCGCTCCGCCACCGCGGTCCCGACGAGTTCGGACTGTACCGGGACCAGCGGGCCGGTCTGGCGCACGCGCGGCTGTCGATCATCGATCTCGCCAGCGGACAGCAGCCCCTCACGAATGAGGACGAGACGCTGTGGCTGGTCTTCAACGGCGAGATCTTCAACTACCTGGAGCTGCGGGAGGAGTTGCAGGCCGCCGGCCACCGCTTTCGCACCAGGAGCGACACCGAGGTCATCGTCCACGCCTACGAGCAGTGGGGAACGGACGCCTTCGAGCGCTTCAACGGCCAGTGGGCCGTCGCGCTCTACGACCGCCGGAAGAACCAGCTGGTCCTCAGCCGCGATCGATACGGCGTGCGGCCCCTGTATTACGTCGAGCAGGACGGGCGCCTCTACTTCGCCAGCGAGATCAAGGCGCTCTTCGCCGCGCCCGAGGTGCCGCGCGCCCTGGACCCCGTCGGCATCGCCGAGGTGTTCACGTTCTGGGCGCCGGTCGCCCCGCGCACCGTGTTTCAGGGCGTTCGCGAGCTGGAGCCAGGTCACGTCCGCATCTACGGGAGCGGCGGTGTGCTCCAGGACCGGGCCTACTGGTCGCCGAGCTACGCGCCCACCGCCCGCTTCGGCAGCGTCGACGAGGCCGCCGAGGCCGTGCGAGACGCGCTGGTGCAGGCCGTCTCGCTCCGCATGCTGCGCGCCGACGTCCCCGTGGGCAGCTACCTGTCGGGGGGCCTCGACAGCTCGCTGGTGGCGGCGCTGGGTCGTGCGGCGCTGGGCCAGCGCTTCCACACCTTCTCCCTGCGCTTCCAGGACGCGGAGTTCGACGAGACCCCGTATCAACGACAGGTCGTCGAGCGCCTGGGGACCGAGCACCACGAGATCGTGGTCTCCCGCGGGGACATCGCCGGCCTGTTCCCCGAGGTGGTCCGGCACGCCGAGCGGCCCATGCTGCGAACGGCGCCCGCGCCGCTGTTCTTGCTGTCGAAGCTGGTCCGTGACACCGGCATCAAGGTGGTGCTGACCGGGGAAGGCGCCGACGAGATGTTCGCCGGCTACGACATCTTCCGGGAGGCGAAGATCCGTCGCTTCTGGGCCAAGCAGCCCGGCAGCACGCTGCGGCCCCGCCTGCTCGAGCGGCTGTATCCCTATCTCGCGCGCTCGCCGGTCAACCAGCGCGCGATGGCCCGCCAGTTCTTCGGACGGGACCTGGCCAGCGCCGATCGGCCCGGCTTCTCGCACACGCCGCGCTGGACCAGCACCGCGGCCCTCTTTCGCCTGTTCGCGCCGCAGACGAAGACCAGCGTGGCGGGCCATGATCTTCCGGCCGAGCTGCTGGCGGCCGTGCCCCCCGCGCACCGCGACTGGAGCGCGCTGGCCCAGGCCCAGCACCTCGAATGCCTGACGTTGTTGTCCGGCTACCTGCTGTCGACGCAGGGGGACCGCATGCTGATGGCGAACTCGGTCGAGGGGCGCTTCCCGTTCCTCGACAAGGACGTGGTCGCGCTGGCGAACGCGCTGCCCGACGAGTACAAGCTGCACGTCCTCGACGAGAAGCACGTCCTCAAGCGCATCGGCGCGGACTTCCTTCCCCCCGAGGTGGTGAACCGGCCGAAGCAACCCTATCGCGCGCCCGACGCCGCCTCGTTCTTCGGCGACGGGGCCCCGTCATGGATAGACGACGTGACGTCCGAGCGTTCCGTGCGCGCGGCCGGCATCTTCGAGCCCCGGGCCGTCGCCGCCCTGTTCGCCAAGGGCCGCGCGCGGGCGAGCGACGCCCCGTTCTCGAACGCCGACAACATGGGCGTGGTGGGCGTCCTCTCCACGCAGCTGCTCCATCAGTCGTTCGTCGCCACGGCACCGCCGATCCAGCCGGTCACCGCGCCGCGCACGCTGGTCGAGCGCTGACGCTGCCGCGAACGTTCGCGCGTCGTCTCAGGCCAGGCGGGTGCCCTGACCGGCCTCGTACCAGGCCCGAAGCTGGCGGCGCAGCAGCTTGCCGCTCTGGGCCCGCGGCAGCTCCGGCACGGCGAAGACGTGCGCCGGCATCTTGAACTTGGGCAGCGAGGCGAAGCAGGCGTCGAGGACCGCGCGCCGGGTGACCGGCCGGTCGGGGCTGGCCACGATGAAGACGGAGATGGCCTCGCCCAGCCCGTCGTCGGGCACGCCGCTCGCGGCTACGTCGATGACGCCCGGGGTGCGCGCCACCGCCTCTTCGATCTCGAAGGGGCTGATGCGGTGCCCGCCGCTCTTGATCATCTCCGATTCGCGCCCGGTGAGGAACAGATACCCCTCGTCGTCCATGAACCCCAGGTCGCCCGTCCGCAGCCCCTCCGGGCGCAGCACGCGCGCGGTGGCCTCGGGGTCGCCGCGGTAGCCGCGCATGATGTTCTCCCCTTGCGCGACGACCTCGCCCACCTGGCCCCGGGCCAGCTCACGGCCGTCACCATCGC